>Ga0172379_10000057_pt1 | contig 279228 bp, 359 predicted proteins | sample GrowelOW334metaG_FD_119756 | JGI IMG/M metagenome (GOLD analysis project Ga0172379, IMG submission 119756) | Groundwater microbial communities from an aquifer near a municipal landfill in Southern Ontario, Canada - Groundwater well OW334 metaG | ecosystem: Environmental > Aquatic > Deep... | reverse complement strand
TGAAAGACGCCCGTAAACAAGCCCGAAAAGAACTCGGTCTAAAGAAAAGATAAACTTATGTTCAATTCAAATATTACCGCCAAGTATCTCAACAATCCCCAAAACTGCCCGTTTTGTGATTCAACTTTCATGGCCTCTGAAGTTGGCATCATGACGGATGACAAAACGTTTACGAAGGGCGTTGAATGTCTTTCGTGCCGGAAAAAGTGGAAGGATGTCTTCAAGTTATTCTCCATTGAGAAATCTCGAAAAAAAATCATTTGACAAAACAATCAATTATGTTACCTTGACAATATGAAAGTAAAATTCAAATGTGATTGTGAAGTCGAGATCGTTGAACGGCTTAATCGTCAAGGTGAACCTGTATGGGGCTTGCCGGAAATTTTTCTCAAAGGAACGGAAATTGAATTTGATTTGATTGGCCATCCTGAACGATTCCGGTTTGATAAGAAAACTGCATTAGGGAAATTCGTTCCCGATAAAACCGTTTGGGACGTTCAATTTGGCGACGGCACAATGGGAATGGGTCTGAGTCGCAGTTGGTTCACCATTATCAAAACCAAATTTCCCATCATAAAAAATAAATAACAAAACAAATTTATGGGGCAATATCATTATCTCGTCAATTTGACCAAGAAACAATTCATCCATCCTCATCGCATTGGTAACGGCTTCAAACTCCGTGAACAAGTCGGTTGGGAATGTTCAACGTCAACCGCCCTCGTGATGCTTCTCGCCTCATCTAATGGTCGTGGTGGAGGGGATTTTTACAGCAAGAGTCCGTTGGTCGGTTCGTGGGCCGGTGATTCCATCGCCTTCCTTGGTGACTATGCTGAATTGGATGACTTGCCCAACCACCGGAATAAAACGGGTTGGAATGCTCCATCAATTTACAACTGCGTTTCAGGCAAGTTTACTGCTTGTGGGTGGAAAGATATTTCCGGTGAAGTTCGGAAAATGATGGCCAAAGAATTTGACATTCATTACACGGGCGAAGATGGTGAATGGTTGACTGTGGAAAAAGGGCCGGCTCCGAAACCAACCCGTAAAAGTTGGGTGGAGGAAAATCCGAAGGTGGAATTTGATTATCCTAGCAGCAAACACAATGGTAAGCTCACTTACCGCAAGGTTCGGGTCATCACGGCGAATTCCGATTATATTCAAGGTTTGGACACTTTGGACAAGAATCGGTTCAAGAAGTTCAAACGGAGCCGCATTGTCAATTGGATTGGTAAAGAACTTCTCACATTTTCCACCGGTCAAATGCCACTTTTTTATTGACAAATCTAAAAACAATGGTAGGTTGACAATATGAAACCGATTCGCATGAAACAAAACCTCGCCGTGGCCGAAAAGGTCCGGCGAGCCATCAATCGTATCAATCAATCCGTCATACTGATGCGGAACAGTTGGTTTGAATGTTTCGACAACGGTCGGGAACAAGGGTTTGTTCTTAAGGTCTGGTGTGTGGGAATGAATCAATTTACCATTGCATTTTCCGAGTGTCGTAACAGTGATGAAATTGTGGTTTACTGTTACACAACCCATTTACTCAATAACCTGCCAGCAACCGATGCCGATTGGGCCGACCGGAAATACTTCTCTTACAAGGAAGTTGACCTTGCCGCTCAATACATTCTCGACCGGGCGGGCAAAATGGTCAAAGACCCGACTACATGAAAACCACTGACTTGATTGATTCGGCCATGCGGAAGTTTCCACATGCCAAACCGTTGCCGGTGGATAACTTCTGTTTTTCGGCACCCAACGACAAGTTCGCCAATCGTGCCAACCTTCAAATGGATGCACGCCTTTACAACTGGAACAGTGATACGGTGGCCGCCATCAAATACGTTCTCAGTTGGGAAGGTAAGATATAGTTATTGACAATTGGCTCGGGCTCATAGCTCAATGGTATTCGCAAGATGTAGAGCCGTCGTCTCATAAACGACAGATCGGGGTTCGATTCCCTGTGAGCCCACCATATTCCAGTTCAATGTGACGTATCCTCTTGACAAAACAAAATCCTGTAGTAGATTAACATTATGAGTGACCAATTCATCAGAAACCGTGAAGGTAAGATTGTGGGGAAACAAGACGGAAACACCCTCCGTGATGGCAATGGACGTATCATTGCCATTTACCATGAAGGGGATGACCGCACTCGTAACCGGCAAGGCCGCATCGTTGGCTCAGGTGACCAGCGGTTGAGGGAATTGGAAAAATGAAAAAGAAACGGTTTTTCCGAATTCGGAAAGGTGTTCCGTTTGAATTCCTCAAGATGCGGTATGTTAAGATGAGTTCACGGGTGCGAAAGAATTACATCCTCGCCTTGATGAAGGATATTCCTAACCGTGTGATTTCTTTCCGTAAAGGTGACACGTTTGAATTCTCACCGGAAGAAGTGAGAGAATTGAAAAAATGAATTCCACTGAACGAGAACTAACACTTCAAGAATTGTTACAGGTTCTTGATAAATATTTATCCTTGAACAGTTTGGATGGAAAGGTTGATCGGCAACCGCTACGAATTCAATTGAAAGAGTTGAAAGACAAATTGAAAAAATCCGCTTGACTTTTTCTTTGACTGTGTTATAGTTATTTACGTTGAAGGGCATTAAATGGTAGGTCGTTAAACTCTAACACGAACGCCAATTGGGCAAGTAGGAAACGAGCAAGACGACGTAAGCCCAACCAAAGTTCCGATGGGAGCACGGCAGCCTCAACGAATTAGAAGAAACTGAGATTAGTTAGCCCGCGTTGCTCAGTGAATAGGATTAACGCAGGTGGAAAAAGTAATGGAAAAGTCAGGGTAGCATGAGATAAATAAAAACTCATGTTCCGTTCACATGAGAGTCAGATAGGATGACAATGATTGACCGGTCCCATCTGAATCTGACACGACAAAATGCCGGAGAGGGAGTGGGAAAGTCGCAGACTGCCACGTAGAACTCGCTGGATGGCTGAGTCAGAACGGGCGCTTTATTACGGGGTGGAGCAGTTTGGTAGCTCGCATGGCTCATAACCATGAGGTCGCAGGTTCAAATCCTGCCTCCGTTACTTTGAAAAGGCACTGACAGAAATGTTAGTGTCTTTTTCATTTTCTAAATGAATCCACATGATACAAATCACTTCCAACATATTCGTTAATGGCCCCAAAAATATGTTGAACCACCTGATTCGACCCTAATCGTAATAACAAAATCCCGTTTGGATATTTGTTGACTTTTGGTGTCGTGTAGTATTTTGACCTGTCAGTATATTTGTTGAACTGATGGAGTTCGATTCCTAATTGGTCACACCAAAACTTCTGAACAGATTCGTATGAGTTTGTCTTTGATGGATAAAAATTGACTCGCACTTTAAGTTTGTGGAAGTGGTCGCCAAAGAATCGCTTTAAGAAAGAAACCATCAGTTTATGAGTTTCTACTTCACAGTTACTAAATCCAAAAGTGTTTCTGCTTTTGGTGCCTTCTGCCCAATAAAGCATACATCCTTTGATATGTAAAGGGTCATTCTGTTTGGCTTGTGTTCGACCACGATTAAAATAGATTTCTCTATTTTGTTTCGCTTGACATTTTTGGATTTCAGTGTAATATGTATTCATAGATTTGACTGGTTGTACATATAAACAACCTATCAAAAACACTTACAGATTTACCGAATTAAAGTTAGTGGTTTCCAGAAATGGGGACTATGTATTGATGCGGTCTTGATGTAAGGAGAAGCATGGGAACTTTCCAGTTTCAAGTGCGTGGTGCGTTACCCGCAGACCGCTCGCCATTTTCGTGATATTTCTTCACAAATTCGATTGTAGTATTTAATATCTCTATCCTCTTTGAGCGTATTAAATTCTTTGCAATCAATAACAAACAAGTCAATTTTTCTTGCCAAACATTCTTCAATTTTCTCTCCGTCTTTTTTAATTCTTTTTTTGAAATTATCAACTCCGTATATCGGTTTGTAATGACCGACGCCGTTAATTTCAAATGCTAAATCCAACGTAGGTATAAAAATATCTAATTCTCCATTGATTGTTGTAATGTTATTATATTCGATGCTGATGGTAGGAAAATCAACGGTCAATTTTTGCTCAATCCATTTTTCTAATGTGGAACGTTTACCAAATGAATTGTCGGATTGTCTATACAGATAAGAACATTTTCGAGAACAAAAACAATGTTGAGATAACATTTTTTTTCGTCTCAGGTGAAGATTTGGTTTACGTTGAAATTCTTTTTTACACCAATCACATGTTAATGTAATACATTCGTGTCTATGTCTATTACCTATAACTTTTTTCCAGCATTCTTTACTACAAGCAGAATAGTTTCGAGTTCCTTTTAGACCTCTAAGAGCATAATGTTTCTTTTTGTAAAACGTTGACTTACAAATTTCACATTCAAATGGAACTAAATCATTGGATTCAAGATTATTTAGTTCGTCTTTAGATATCAACATATTCATAGGAGCGAACTATAAATATATCTGATAATTTGAAAACGCTCTAAATAATTATGACCATCTCCCCTCCATAGGGAGTACCACCCCCACCAGACGCAAAGGAACGAGCACCCCAATAACGGGATGCTCGTTGACCCAACAGAAAGGAGGGAGAATGAATCCCTCAACCGACAACTTGAAACTTGCGACGAACGAAGAATAAACCAATGAAGCCCGCTCCCAGTAGGGGGAGAGTACTCCCAGAGTCAGGAATACTATGACAGTTACCGTCACGATCATCTTGATCCTCTCGGTCGTCATGTTGTTCGTGATGTTGTTCTCGTGGAGTCTGTTTGGCGTCAACCCGAATGGTAGTTCCGGCAATCAAAGTGAATGCCACAATTAAGAGAGTTAGATTTTTCTTCATAGGGTATGGAAGTATATTAGAACATCCAAGGAGTGTCAATCGTTTTTCTCAATGTGAATGGAGTAACATTGCGAACAGTAATCGTATTCTTCCTCTGACCTGACGCCACATTTGATGATTTGAATACGATGTTTCCGATCCCACTTTTTGAAGGCTTGATGACAGATACAACATTCTCCGTAGGGATTCATAAATTAAGATGCCACAGGTTTTTGATTTGTCAAATCTTTTGTTTCGATTAAAGGTTCATCCTTGTTCCAGAAACTATAACCGATGATGTCTTGAAAGGTGGCCAACGCAATGCGAGCACGGTAGCCATGAAGTCGTGGAAATTCGCTTTCGATGAATTGTTTCTCCACTTCGAAAATCAATTCTTGTGCCTGTCTCAACTTGTCTTTGGCTTCTTGTTTGGTCATGCTCATAATGTTTAGACCCTATGGGGAGGGAGTACCACCCCTTAATTTAGTTTGGGCAGAACAAAGGTGAGAAAAATCTTAAATCTAATCCCACCATAACCGTACAGTTCCATCTTTCTGTGGATGACATTCATCAACCATCATGTATCGCAATGTTCGGGCGTCAACCGTTTTGAAATCCTTGGGCAATTTAACGTAAACACAAACCGACCCTTCACGGGCGAGAATGACCTTGGAGCATTCAGGCAACATGCCCAAGTGAGCCGGTTTGAAATTGTTATAGGCTTCCATTTCCGTTGAGGGAACACAAAGGGCCACTCGCATGATTTCCACCGCATCCGTTACCGACACAGGTGCCGGAGCCCGGAAGTTGAGATTACGTGCCGCGAAGGCTTTGTTTTGTTTGAGGTTGCCTTCGATGGTATCGGGGAACTGTTGTGAATCACCGTAGGCCCGTCTGGTTGCTGCGAGAACTTTTTTATTCATAGAGATACCTTACACTATTGTTTGCGATTGTCAAATTAAATTTTTGAGTAAATGGAACTTTCCTTGCCCTTGGCATTGCGACGTTCGGTCCGAACAAACTTGATCGTTTTGATTTCAAGAGCCGCCTTGATGAACTGATAGGCAATCGGATATTCCACCTTGTTTGCCTCGGCCAATTCACCTACGGTGAATTCCTTGTCAGGTAGAGTCAACACAGGAAGTTCTTTCTTGATGCGACCACGCTGACCCGACACCCTTGGCACCGTAGGAATTTCGGGCGTCTCGTTGCCCTCTTCATCGTCAGCCTCGCTCACATCACAAGGTTTCAATCCTCTGACCAGATTCTCGTAAATTCTTTCTGCGTGATCGAGTGACGCAGGTGCCCAAGCCGTTCTTCCGAAACGATTGGCCGTTGGATATTGCTCGTAACTTTCCTCCACCACGCCCCCACCAGGGAGGGGAGCACCAGCCTCGACGACTTTGACCATGAAGACTTCATACCCCTGCGAAGCACCGCTTTTCTGAGTACGTTGATATAAAGCCACATCCGACGTACGTTTGAGTTGTGTCAATGTGACGGCTGAGGCTTGACCCAAGCCATCCCCCGACCAAATCTTTACCGTTTCAAGTGTTCTCATTGATTTACCTTAAATGAAATTTTCGGTTTGTCAAGTTCAATCTTGAGCGTCACAACTTTCATCGCCTGCTTCCTGTTCAATGGAGTCGTCAATCATGTCATGGATGAAAGTCGCTCCACAACGATTACATTGAAACCAAGTTTCAGATGCGGTTGCAGCAGTAACTTCTTCCCATTTGTGACCGTTGGGCAGTTTGATTGTATTATTCATAACGTCAAGGTAACATTGTTTTGTGAAATGTCAAGCGAGAACTTTCATACCCTTGGGGGAGGGGGTACCCCTACCATAGTTTTTTTTGAGGGGTTGACCCTCGTAATCCTTGCCGCCCCAACCCCGGCCCCGTTTCTGATTGTGGTAGCCGCCCTTGCCAATTTTCTTCAACTCCTGCCACGCTTTGGCCGATGCACTGCCGGCTGGTTGCGTGCCGTGAAGGAGTAGGGCAAAATCGTCAGTACCCTTGTAACAATATGAATCGTCATGGTCTATTGACAGACCAAGAGAGATTGCTTCGGCTTCACTGTAAACCACCTTGGCCGATCTGAGTTTATGAGTCTCAATTAGGTTATCCCATTTTCCGCCTCGACTAGCCACCAATTTGAAATTCGGAGGCATGTTGTCTTTACGAGCCACCCATACCAATAACGATTTACTGTAACCGTAAAAGATACGTTGGGGAAACTTTCGAGCAACTTCCAACCACGCATCAAAATACATTTGCGAGAAAAAATCTCCACTGACATGTAATCTCACGGGTAAATTGAACGCCGATGCCGGTAACGATTTAACGATCAATTCCACCATTTCAACTGTGGATTTACACGTTTTCAAAAGGTTGAAATTGTGCCATCGTTGTTCTCTGACGTTCGGTTTAAGAACTTCGTCAATGGCGGCGAAACAACGGAATTGACAGTTAGGACCATCTTTAATTCTGAATCCTTCACTTGTCTTAACTGCTTGAGAACGACACTCGTTTGCTCCCGGACATGAGTAGGATGCCGGCAACGAAAAAGTTGTTATACCCTTTGGTAGTTTGCTGTTTCCGTCACTAAACTTTAATAATTTCATTGGGTTAAGTTAATCGAAGTTTTGTGAAAGTCAAATGTTTTGTTTGATTATTTACCAACCTGCCATTGTAGTCAATTCGGAAAGAGAATAACCGTCAATCAACGGTTTGATTTTGGTTTCCCACGATTCTTTAGATGGTCTGACCCATACCGTCCGATTCTCTTTTCTGTAATTGGTTAGGAGTTCACCGGTGTTAATCAATTTACTGACGGACCCCCATTCAAACAACCCCCAAAGAGTAATGGTTTCCCAAGATTCGTTTGGATGAAACTGGACTTTTCTACGGGCCATTTCTGCCCAAATTATGTGTTTACTCATGTCTATACCCTAATCTTGTTTTTAGAATTGTCAAATTGTTTTGTGAAATTATTACTAGGTTGTATGTTTGAGTAATTTGGATTCATCCAACGTCTGGCGAAGTATTTCGTTGCCGCCCGACTCGTTCTTGGCTATAAGATCAACTACAAGAAGATTGTTGTCGCTGTTATAGAAGACCTGAATAGTGTTTCCTTTATCGGTCACAATGTTATGTTCTGTTATCATGTTGACACTATAACATTGATTTCACTATTGTCAAATAATTCTTTCAACTATTTCAGATAACGTTAAAGATATCAACGCACTCTCCGGTCCCCTATCCTCGGGCTTTCATACCCTGTTACATATACACCATAACATTGTTTTCAGTATTGTCAAATTATTTCTTCATTTTCTTTTTTGCCCAGCGGTCTTGAAAGAACTTGACCGCTTTCTTGGAAACGTATTTAGGATAACCACAGGTAGCCCAACTGTAATCCTTCGCTTTGTGAACGGAGTAGGAAACCCACCACGTTACCACTCCTCCAACACGGTCAGCTTCTTTCTTGGCTTCTTTGAAAGTTTTCATGATAATACCACCATTGCCAACTGACCAAGATTCTTAACGTGTCAATCATGGTGGGTTTCCTTGTTGATTTCTGCATCCGTGGGCCACAACGGCGGAGCAGCCATAAACCCTGCGACCAGAATTCCGAGTAAAAGAATGCCAAATACTATTTCAATCATGTGAAGAATCTAACATTGTTTTCACAAATGTCAAGCGGATTTCGCCAAAACTTTTGCTATATCATCATCGGTTGGCCAACCCCAAAAGTTGCCAATCCGTTTGTCGTTCAACATGACATAGAAGCCAGCCGGTGCCCATTCTCCGGTATATTCCAGCCGTTTAATGCCTTGAACTTCAACAGTGATGCCGTTGACGGTTCGGATATCTCGTGTGACGATTCGTGTTGGCATATTACCATCCGTTATTGTAGGCGTGGCGGAGTTCGGTCAAGGTGAATGGAATGGTGTTACTTCCGGCCATGTTGGTTTTGCCGTTGTTGCCCTTGAACCAATAAGAACCGTATTGGCGCCCGATGAACTTCCAACCACATCCCTCAATGTAGGCGATACAATCCTTGACCTTAACGATAATGCGTGAGTGTGCCATATCAAAATTGGATGTTAATAGTCGCCCAACGAGCGTTGTATTCGATATAGTTCCGAAATTGTGTTCCAATCTTTATCATGGAGTTACCTTAACATAAGTTTCCGCTAAGTCAAGTGATTTGTTTAAGAAATTGGTGATAAAACATGGAGTGGAGTCGAACCATCATCTTTCAACACATGAGGAGCAACCCTCAATCAATCGAACGCATGTCCACCTTTCATACTCCGGAGTTAGCAGGACGTTCATGCTGTCCATGTTTTACCATTACAACCATAACACGAACGAAATAATTGTCAAGTAATTTCTCTTAGTAATCACCGAAATTCAAAGAGTCGCCACGGGCTTCTTTCTGATATTCTTGATAGCCGGGAAGTGACTCGGCCACTTCTTGAGCCAAGGTGTCAACCGGCAATTCGTCTTCTTCGTCTTGTCTGTTTTTTGGGGTTTTCATGCGTATTGTGTTGCTTTCGTTTCAGGTGGTAATTCACCTTTCAAAACTTTTCCGTTTTTCACCCACTCGTCAACATGGCAGAATCCAGTGGTGAAAATTCCAGAGATTCCGTTACCCATTAAATGGCGTGACTGAGTAATGATTTTCGGGCGAAAGAATGCGTCACCAATCCACAGAACGTGATTGCTGTTCAAGTTGGCTCCGCCCGTTAACCGTTTGATAAGTTCGGGTTCGCCTTGAAACTGAAATACGCCGGCGGCATGGGTCGCGTCAACACCTTGAAAAATCATGTTGAATGGAGTGTGAACGTGTTCGCCGATGGCCATGCGAGTGTAAACATCCGCCATTTCATTTAGATAGTTTGGTTTCATAACTTTTTGCGAGGATAAATTTTCTTGAATTTGGGAACTGATTCTTCAGCTTCCGTCAACTGTTCAATGAGAGAACTATAAATGACTTCGGCAAGCATTGCCTTGTCTCTGTCACGTTCTACGTGTTTACACCAATTGGCACACGGTTGCCAACGGATTGCCAACAACCCAAACAACTTGCCAAAGTCTTGTTCAAGACTGTAATGATATCCACACCCTATGTATCCTGTTTCATTGAGTTTGGCTATTCTCGGACCAATATTGGTTAACAAATTTCTTTTGGCTTCAGCTGCCCATTTGTTGTGAACATCGGCCTCGGCAAGAATAACAGTTGAATGAAGACACCAATTTTTGTAAGTCATATAGTGATACCTTACTGAAAATTTTCTGTCTGTCAAATTCTTTTTACGGTTCCAAATGGTTTGGCGATACAAACTTGACATCTAAATACCGGCAAATGATGTTCACAAATGCCGCACATGTGATGTCCCGGCTGGTCAGCTTCCGGACAATTACAACGGTCAAGGTCATCCAAAACCGGTTCTTGGCCAACGTGGCTAAGATATTGATCTTTATTCCATTTGGTCATACGTCAGGGATAAATCGCACAAGCGAAACCGTTGATGTAGTCAGAAATTTCATTGGAAATGTTGTCGTTGGGAACGTGAATGGTGAGAGTGACGCCCTCATAGGTGACAGTTTCAAACGCCAGATTCAAATAGAATCGAAACCGGAAATGCAAACCTTTATACAGTTTCGCAAATTGTTTCGGTGTTAATTTTAGTAACCAACTTCGTTTCATGGTGTCAAAGTAATCTTGTTTTCCGAAATGTCAAGGGAAATTGTTTCATCTATTTTCAAACAACAATATTCCACGCCTTCATGGTGTTTGGAGAATGGTCGGTGGTGATGGCCGAATAGCACAACTCTTGGCCGTCTGGCGTCAATCATGGCATCAAGAATCTGCCGCGTCCGTGATTTATCGTAAATCAAAAAGAATGCCTCAGCGATCCGTTGTGGACAATCATGAGAAATGATGACTTCGGCTTTACTTTTGGCCCATTTGTCAATACAGTCTTGCCCTTGTTCATAAGTCAATTCTTCATCCGGCCACCAGTTGACTCCCTCAGTTCGAACCGCCTTATCTTTGGAGTCGGCTCCTGATACAATGAAAATTGTATCCCAGAAGTATGGGCCAAAGTGACCCAAACACCTGTCAAACGTCATTGCAATCTTTCGGTTGTCATGATTGCCGGGAAAGAAAAAGAAGTTTTTAGGCAAATTTTCGATGACTTCCCGAGGAACGAAACCCACGCCCAAGTCACCCAGTTGAACGATTGGAGTGCTGGGATTCCTCAAAGCAACATCTTGACACCGCAAAATGTTTCCATGAACGTCACTGAGGATTATGAGTTTCATTAAGGGCAAAGTTATATTGTTCCACTAACGATGTCAAAGTTAATCTATGATCGTATCTATCAAAATTTTCACATAGTTCAGGTTGAATTTGACCGTCGCCATTGGTTGGACAATCAACGCACGTTCCCCATACTCCATTACGAGCAAACAAATGAAAACATTCTTTTATGTTACGACGGATTTCTTTGTGAGTTTTCATTTCTCAGTCTGATTATAGGAATGTCCATCCTTTATAGAAGTTGTGATTTGTTTCTTGTTGTGACAATGACAACCACACGACTTGCGGCACCATTTAAATTTCTTTTTTACGAAAACTCCAATGATGGTAAGCAAAGGAATCCAAACAAAAATGTCATCCCAAGGGCACAAAAACGGAATGAATGCTAATGTAATCATGGGGTCAACTTAACAGAAGTTTTTAATTTGTCAAGTGTTAATTGGATGGGTCAAAATCCAATGTTTCGTATGGTGGGATATCGGTAGCAAATAGAGGATTTTGGCCATTGTCACCTAACACATCATTGGTCGGTGTATTGAACGGTCGTTGACCTTTCAAATGTTTCTTCTGTTTTTTTTGGAAGTTTTTGTCGTTCTTATACTTCCAAGGTTTTTCTTTGAATGTACGTCCCATAAATTAATTTTGGTATTGACCCGTTGTCGCGTTGAACTGAACCATGTGGCCACAACGAATACAGACAAGATTTTTAACTATTTGGGTTCTATTGAAATGATTGGTTATTTCAGAAACGCTATCTTCTTTATATTTGTGTCCTTCCTTACATGGGTTCGGAGCCGCTTTGGCAACACCGCAGGTCGCACAGTATTGAAAGTTATCCCCTTGAATGGGGCCGAATTTGTGGATATGAAACAGGCTCATAAATTAGGATAATTCTGCTAGACGTGTTACTTCGTGAAGAAACTCGTTCATCAAGCGGCCATTGTCAATCCCTTTTTTGCGATCATCTTCAATGGCTAATTGTTTCCACTTGGGCAATTTGGTCCACGAATCCATGTAAGCGAGTTTATACTTCTCCGCTTGGGATATGGAGGGAGGGGTAGTACCCCCACCACTCAACTTTTGGTTGGGGCTGGGTGCTTGCCGCTTTGGCGGTGGCGTGGGGGCCATTGTTGTGCTACTTGTCATATATTCAACAGTATCTTACTATACATAGAAGAATTGTCAAGAAGAATCACCAAAGGTCTTCGCTGAATAAACCAAGCCGGGGATTGTAGAACCATACCATTCTCAAACTTCATGGCGGTTGCTGTAATCATCGCTTGACTCCCATTTTTCCGTAACGCCGACAGGACACACAATTTTTTCTGTGCTTGCCCGTCTTGGTGAACCGATGATACCAGCCGGGAAACACCTTTTCCACGGCCCGCTCGAACCGTTGGCACTCGGAGGCCGGAAACCCCTCGTTGCCATCATCGAAGACGGTAATCTTGACGTTCTTGATCGTGATGACTTTTCCGTTGACTGTCTGCCGATAAAACGGCAAGATTTTCGTTTTCATAAAAATGGTGCCTGAGACGTGGAGTTGAACCACCTACGATATCACGAGTCTGCCTACATGTCAACAGAACCGTGTCCCCTGCTATTCAACCGTTGTACACCGGCCGTTTTAGACTGCCACAAACCCTTCTGGCACTTATGGGACGCTCGGGCAAAATTAAATTGGAGGTAACAGGTCTCAGCCGACGAGTGCGCTTCCTGTTCTTAGTGGCCCGGTTGGCTCGATGCGCTCCACCATCCTCCGATACCAATACCTTAACATACCTTTCAGTAATGTCAAGCGAGAACTTCAAAACTATCTGATTTAACAGACTCCGCCAAATCACCATTTGGAAAGGCCATATCAGACCATCCGCCATAGGTTATGACATGAGCTTCCACGATTTCATCTTTGTGAAAGGTATGGTCAACCCACTCCTGTAAACGTTTGGAACGAAAATCTACGGACACGTCTTTCTTAAATCTTAGTTTCATGGCCTTAAATATACATGCCGACGAATGTTTGTCAATGAAAAAACGTTGTGTCATGTCGGAAACACTCAATCAGGAGTGCTCTCGGCATGACACAACATTGCTTGGGGAACTTTGGCCCTCAAGACTTAAAACTATTCCATTTTGCCGGAATAAGGGATACCGGCCGATTCTTCTTGATAGGTTTTGTCATCGGTCACAACCACGATGCGTAGGTCGTTGCCGATGTTATTTTGATTGGCGACGACTTCGCCGTGTGAGGTTACATGGAGAACGATGACTGGATTGGCGGGCATGGGTGTCATAACTTTGTGTTTTCTTTAACATGGTCACTCTACACCATGCTGTGGAATTGTCAAGTGTTTTCCACCAGAAACTTGCCAAGGCGAAACACATCACTGCCGAGAAAGGTTTCCGAAATGGTTAACTTGGTCAAAAGTTTCTCCGTTTCATTCAGTTTGTGGCCAAGGGTTTCCTTGGCGTAAAAGCGGCTGAACAAGCATTAAAGAATGGAGATGAAGAGGCTTTACTTGTGTATAGGTTAACCATGCCTCGTGTTACAACTAAACAAGCCAAAGAACAACGTGAACGTTTAGCAAAACAATTTGACAAATCCCAAAACAATGTTACCATGACACCATGAAGAAAAAACTACACAAGAAAGTCGTTCTGGTTGAATTTGACAACTGTGCTCCATTCGTTTACGTCATTACCAGCAAACGTCCCATCAACATTAAGCGCATTGCCGCCTACTTTGAAAAGGCGGAAGGTTTCAACGAAGACCGTGATTCTCTGACCATTGTTGGCAACACTGGTGAAATCGCCAAATTGGACCTTGACAGAAAAGTGAAGGAATGATATACTTATGGCCATGAAGTTTGAAATCTATCTTCTCCATAGGGATGAAATTTTTGTAAAATATGTTGATATTCCATCAATGATAGGTTTCCTCAGTCGCATCCGCAATGGAGTGATTGCTTATTCCGTCATGGCCCATCGTGGCAAGAAAGCCATCTTCATTGAAAAAATTACTAGTCTTAATGACCTCAACAAAGAACTGACCGAATTTATGGTCGCAACCGCTACCCAACAATGAATCTTTGTAGCTCAACCCACGACGAAATTTGTTTTGACGGACACGCATGTCCGCTCTGTGCCACCAAGGAAGATTTGAACCGTCAGATTTCCGACCTCACCGACGAACGGGATTCGCTTCAACGTCAACTTGATGAAATAGAATCGTGGTTCGTTCCGATCAGACGGAAGTGACAGAGAATTGCGACGAGCCTCCTCTCCCCATTTGTTCTATGAGTAATCATCGAGCGGATAAAATAAGAATGTGGAACAAGAATCCAAACTGTCATTGGTGTAATATTCCGACCCAATTAACTAATTGTTCCGATGGTAAACTTGCCGATAATGCTGCAACGGTGGATCATTTGTTTTCTAAATTAAATCCGGCTCGTTGGGTAAAACGAAAACCCGGAGAAGTCAAGAAAGTTTTGGCCTGTTACGGTTGTAATCAACTCAGGTCAATCGAGGAAAACGACCGGCTCTCCCGTGAAGAAATCTTCAAACGAAGTCAAGGCTTCTCCCTCAATCCCTCGGGCAAACCCCATATCATTAACACTCTTGATACCGTAGAAGAAGTTGTATCATTCTTGAAAGAACAGGGAGTTGACATTTCGGCGAAAGGTGATATAATGACGGTATGAAACGCTACCTTTTCGCCTTTGCCTTTGCCTTCATCTGGCATTTGAGCTTGCTCATCGGAGGGGTGCCGGTTGACATCCGACTGTGGTTTATTCGAGTCACATAAACCACTTGACAAATCCGAAAAGAATGGTAGGGTGTGGGTATGAAATTCACTTTCAAACGTGAGAAGAAGGAAACCGGCCTGAACGGCGTGGGTTATCCTTATCAATCCAGTGACATCAAGTTAGACGGCAAGATTGTCGGCTCCATTTCTGCTCCCAGTTGGCAAACCAAAGACGGGCTATGGCGTGTCATGTTTACCGTCAAAAAAGAGGCAACTACCTCCGAACCATGTGCTTGGAGGTGGATTACTCTCAAGTTCCGCGGCAAGGATGATGAAGAATGTCGCAAGTTTATCCTTGACAATGCCGAAACATTAATTAAGTTCAACCTACATACAATCGAATGAAAACATTTTTATCCAGCATCATACTAGCCACTTTGTTTATCTGTGGTTGTGCGCCCGAGCCAAAAATCGAAAACGGTTCCAGAGTGCTTGATAAAATTACACGGGATCAAGCAACGGGATTTGCTTATTATACCATAGCCCTAAAAAGTGGATATACTTGTTATTTAGTTGCACCCATCGAGTTTTCAGAAGTAGGTGATACCTTACACTTTTCAAATGATAAGGGGATTACGGTTGAATCCCGGCATCCTTCAAAATAATTCTTGACATTTCACAAACAATATACTAACCTATCACCATGAGCAAACAAAAGTATCCGCAAGCCTCCGTATCCACCACTTCGACCGGTGAAAAGGTTGTTCGCAAGGGCCGTGAGAACTACAGTCAATCCAAGGCCCACGTCAAGAATGATCGCAAGCGTCACGAGGCGTATGCCCGTCAAGACAAATACGACAAACTTTCTACTGCCGAGAAACTGGCTCAGTTGCCGGTTGGCACCTGTGAACGGCAACGGCTCCGCCTGACGAAACAGTTGGTTAAGGAAAGCCCAACTCCGTTAGTTGATGCTTATAAAGCGGAAAAGGCTAAGGCCAAGAAATCCGTCAAGAAATAACTTGACTTCAATAAATAATCGAGTATTTTACCACCATGAAAATCATTCTTACTCTCGAAGACGCAAAAACGTTACTAACACAACATCCGAAGTTGGCCTTGTTCGGCCTCGGCACTCTCGATGTCACCATTGAAGACATGACTCCAAAGGCCCCCGCCAGCATGAACTACATCGAAGGCATCTGTCGTGTGCGACATGAATTTCCAAATTGGCACACCAGCGGCGTCAACAACAGCAAAATTCCCGCCATCAAACGTCTCCGTGAACTGACCGGCATCGGCCTCTGCGAAGCCAAGTATGCCGTTGAACGACCCGACGAAGCCATTGACATTTGGATTCGTTACGGCAAGTATCTGACCCATTGACATTTGGATTCGTTACGGCAAGTATCTGACTCGTAACTGACCCGTCGGCGGGGGGAGGGTACCCCCCGCGTTGTTTTCTTTGGGGGCCGTACGGCCCTTTTTCGTAAAGACTCCTTGCCAGAAATCGCACGGTCACACTTGACAAAACAAAAAAGAATGGTAAGGTAACTTTATGAAATTCAATCAACTAAAAATCGGCGACCATTTTAAGTTTTCCAAAAAGACGGAAGTGGGCCATGGCATCTTTAACTTGGTCGGCGTCAAGAAAAACGAATTTACATATCGCATGGGAGGCATCAACCGTATCATCGAAACACAAGATGTCAGAGTAGTTAAAACCGATAAACCTCTGAATTGAAATCCCATAGAACAAGTATAACATGTGGCAAGACTTCATAATTTGGGTCGTCTGTAAGGTGTTCAAACATCATTCATGGGTGCTCATTGAACGGTATCAACCCAAGGTTAAGGCTCAAATTTTTACAGGGGAGGGATTCGAGGAAAAATTCATTGACAGTCCCTTCAAACCAGAGGGCACTCAGGGGAAGTGGAAATGTGGACGGTGTTCCCAAGTCTCGGTTGGGACACTCCATAACGCATACCACGGGCGCCAATAGCCTGTATAGGCGGACACACTCCGCCTTCATTTTCAATCTATCACATTTTTAGCCGTTGTCAAGTGCTATGTCCCATGCCCAATAGGCGCCTATATGGTTCGGGAATTAGGGGTCGGGTGGTGTACCATAAGATAACACAAAAACGGGCGTTGTCAAGTTTTATTTTCAAAAAGAATCTGCGCAGCCTCCGGTCCCCTATTCTCCGGCATCTTTCAGCCACATCTTCTATTATGCCAACAAGATAACACAATAACGGAGTTTGTCAAATGTTTTGTGAAACTATTTTATGAAACAAACCACTTGACAATGTATAATTGTGGTGTAAGTTGTCATTGTGAAAGATATCAAAATTACCGAAAATGGCGAGGAACTAAGTTTGCTTGACTTGTCAACGGAACAAATCCGTGCCCTCGTTGACGCCCAACCACAACTGATTTATTTCTGCGATGAATGTCAATGTTACCACGTTCAGACTGAAAAGACGTTGCACGACGTTGACAAGTGGATTCTCGATAATCTCGCAGATTGAACTTGACAATACTCAAAACAATGTTAGGATGTCAATATGAAACGAGCACTCGACTTAACTCAAACCAACTTTGAAAGTTCATCGTCACGGACGCCCGAATATCTCTCGTGGCACCGTCTGTTCAAACGTGAGTTCACCAAGTTCTTGACGGAACACGGTGCGACGTTGGTTCAGATAGGGAAACCGAATCACTTCGACATAAACGGATTCTTCACTTGGGGAAACGGTCAAATGTGGTATTTCTCCATCAGTGATATCCGTTGGTCAAAAGAAACCATGTTGGTCAGAACGGCACAGTCGAATCGTGATTACACCGGCGGCCCCAACAACTTTGTTCCCCTCAATATGGGGTCAGACCATTTTGAAGTTGAGTTTCGTCGGTTGGTTGACGGTCGTTCTTTTCTTCACTAAACAATTTGACAATACCGAAAACAATGGTAGGATAACAACATGATAACAATAACCAAAAAAGTTAAACTCGAATTAGTTGGTTTGGACGGTAACGCCTTCACAGTGATGGGTGCCTTTCAACGGGCCGCCCGGCGTCAAGGTTGGACTCCCGAGGAAATCAAGTCTGTCATGGATGAATGTATGAGTGGTGACTATGACCATTTACTTGCTACCATCATGGACAACGTGGAATCTCCCGAGGAATCCGAAGAATAAAATTTGACAATACCGAAAACAATGATAGGGTGTTGTGTAGTGAAACGGTAAAACAACGACAACAACGAAAACACCATGAACGATTCAATCAATCAATTCAAACACGTTCCTAATAACGTGGAGGGTAAACAATTTATCCGCACCCTCCGTAAACTTTTGAAAAACACCCCAAACGGTGTCAGTGTGAGGGGTCGGGGCCCACGGAAACCGTATAAAAACATCGAAGAAAATCGTCGTCGGAATCTCCGGCAAGACCTACCGTTGAAATACGCGACACACTTCACGGTGTATATCACGGAGAAACCCAAGTTCCGTTTCGTCAAACGTTTAGTGACGAAAACGGAAATGGTGCCCACGCCCGTCAGTCGAATGGATTGCGTTCGGGTTCCTACCAAGTGGGCCAGTCCCACGATCAAGGCCCAATTCAAGTCTGGAATTTCGGTGTAAGTTGGTTCGTTGTTCATAGGGGCCGGTGACTGTTTCACCGGCCCCGCATTTTCTTTCAGTATTTATTTGACAATAGTTAAAACAAGTGTATGATGTGGTATGTCAAAGATGATTCAAATCAAGTGTCACTCGCTCTGTATTTGTAAACAGTGTCAACTCGGTCGTTGGGGCCGAATCACTTTTCACTTGAAGGGAATCTGGCGGGCTCTCACCAACCAATAAAACACCATGAACTCTGAAACTTATCAACCTGAACCTCGTATTTACCGCATCCGTCGTTACCGTTATTCGGCCGGTAGCCGGACACTCCGCTCCAACGTCACTCTGACAGAAGCCCAAAGTCACTGTTCCAATCCCAACACCAAGGGCAATGGCTGGTTTGACGGTTACGATTACATGCCGGGATGTGCCCCTAAAAAGTGAAAATTTTCGGTTGACAAACTCGCAACTCGTGTTAGGGTGTGGATATGAAAACGATACACGTTCACGTTAAATTTGCGGTGGACATTCCAAACAAAACGGATGTCAAGAACGATTTGATGGTGGATTTTGGGCTGGATGGGTCACTTCGTTTGTATGAAAACGGAGGCACTCGTAAAGTCAGATTCAAAGTCGGTTCAACCGCCGTCACGCGGGTCAAAGAGTTTCCACAAACCACTTGACAATACTTAAAACAATGGTAGGATGATGGTATGACAACGAAACAAGTCATTGAACTGTTAGGCTCCCAACACGTTAGAAAGTCAAAGGGGGCAATTCAAATATTGGGTCAGTTATTTCTATCGGCACGGTAACGGTCCGGATAAACTTGTGAATCGAGTCAAGGAGAAAATTCCTATGGCGGTCATCACTGACTCTGGCGATCATTGTCACTCATTTGTCGGTGGTGCCCAATCCAGTTCGGCACGAGATAGTTTCTTTTGGGTCACATTTACTGCTTGACAATACTTAAAACAAGTGTAGGGTATCGGTATGAATACCGAAATCAAAGTAGTTTCTCAAGATTCCCGAATTTACAACGCGGCCGATGCCACGGGGTTTGAACGGGGTGACATGGGCAAAAACAAACCAAAAGTCAAACGAATTTATTCCGTTTTCAAAATTGACCCTACTAACAAATTGGCTCACTGTCAATCGTGGGATAGTTGGGGCCAACTGTTTAATGACGTGTTCCCCCTTCATACCCTCGAATCATATACCAAACCCACCCACAAATAACCCAAACAATTCATTTGACAATTCTGAAAACAATAATAACCCAAACAATTCATTTGACAATTCTGAAAACAATGTTAGGGTAGCGGTATGAATAAAGTAACCATAGACACCATTCAATTCAAAATGTGGCTGGCCAGCGTCCGTGTAAAGTCTGACTTGTATATGAAGACTCATTTCCCGATTCTTCCGCTACCCAAGTTCACGATCAAAGACGGTAAACGCTACATCCGTGTCTTCCGTGACAACTCGTGTTACGCTTTCATTGATAAGACGACGGGAGACGTGCTGATGCCCGCTTCCTACAAGACTCCGGCCAAACACCCACGCGGAAATATCTTCAACTCCGACGGTGGCTTAGACTGCACCGCACCCTACGGAATCGCCTATCTCAAACCAGGTCAGAACACATCTTGGAACTGATATGAAATACCTTGGTTGCAACATCTATTGGTTCACGTCAGAACCCCGTTTTCGTGAATACATTAAGAACGGAGGCTATAAAGGTGCTCCGCTTCACGGTAAAATCGTCCATCGGCGCGGGGCTGAAGTGTGGGTCAAGATTCTTCCAAATAGTTAAACAAATCCCTTGACATTTTAACAATCTGTGTTAGGGTGTATCTGTTAGGAACAACATCGGTCAACAACAAAACAACAACAACACCATGAAAAAAGTCTATACACACAATCAAGTAACTTACGGTGCGGTCGGGCAGAAATGGGTATTCAAGGCTCTCGGGTTTGAATATCGCACAACTCTTCCCGGCGGTAGAGAAACCGCTGAACGTGTCTCACATGTCGTCAGTGGGGCATTGAAACGGACGGGGAATTCCTTGGATAACCTCGCCCGGGCCAACATTCACCAAATCGTCACCAAAGCTTAAACCACGGTCACGTAAAATCTTCAACTCATTACCATATAATGAAACAACCAAATCCATCGGTCAAACGGCTCCAAATCAAAAGTGTTATTGATCGCCGCCACGTTGTCACCAAAATCAACGAATTTGATGACAATAACGGCATCGGTAAATCACAACGGGCCAAATACGAAAAACCCATGTGGTATTATGTAGCCTGTATTTTGAACGGAAGTGACAGAACTTCGGCTTTCTCTCAAACTGATATGGTCGAAATCCTCGCGGGGCACGGAATTGTTGTAAGTAAAATGACAATTGCCCGCACCTTGAAATTGATGACGAACTTGGATGAATCCATCCAACCGCAACGTCGGAACTGTGGAGTTGGCTGTTACGAAGCGGTTCGGGCCTTGGGCGGTATTCAAGACAATGGAAATTGGAGCAGCGTCGAAGAAAACCTATACTGGTTCGGAAAACATACCAATTCGGTAAACTACTACCGTCGTTCCTTCAACATCCGACTTGAACCATAACAATTTTTCAAAGAAACCCCTTGACTTTCACCGGTCAAGGGGTATCTTCATCGTATGAAACGAATCAAATGTAGATCGGGAATCGAAGGGTGGCAATCCAAACTTAGAAAGAATTACACTTCCTTTGAGGAATTTGAATCCTACTCTCAAACCCACGGACTCCACACTCGGCTCGGTTACAAAACTCCGGCCTCCGCGTGGAAACATAACCCCATCATCCAAGGTAGCGTCATTCCATCGGATTACAGACGTGTGAAATAATCAAACAATCCCCTTGACTTTCGGGCCAAGTGGGTTATTGTGTTGGTATGAAACGTGGTGATATTAAACGATATAGAGCATATCTCAATTCCCTTTCCGTCAATACGACAAACCATCATAACGGTAAATACCACCAAGTCACTCGACTTTATGGAGATTACCTCTATCACCAAGACCGTGAAAAGTTCATGGTGGATATGAAAGAATGGTTAAGTAAACAAAAAATTTGACACACTCAAGTTTTGTGTTAAGTTGTCCATAGAAACGACGATAAACCGTCAGAGGAAGTTACGCCACCCCTAATTCCAGAATTGATTTCCCGTTCATATAACGTGGTTTGACCTACCTTTATGGCTACAACCCCATTTCTGAGGACGGACCGACCAATGAATCCATGTTAATGATCTATGAATTTAACCGCTTTTAGTGAATTGTCAACTCCTAATTTGAGTTATTTCCTCCACGTCAACCATCAGAAAATACCCAAACAAATCATTTGACACATTCTAATTGTGTGTTAGGTTGTAGGTATGAATAAAAATCTCAAACTAATGAAAAAAGTGCTCGCTATTCTGAAAGCCAACCCAACCATGACGAAATCGGAAATGGAACACGTCAACCGTCTTTTCATGGTTTCAGGTAGTAGCAGTCTGAACGACCTTCGTGAGTTGACCGACGACCTTGAGGAAGGAAACCTTCCGCTTTTGTAAACTTGACTTGACAAATACCCAAACAAATAATTTGACTTTTTATAGAACCGTGTTATTGTGTGTATGTTGAAGGAAGGAAATCACTCCAACCTCAATAAACAGAACGTAAAATCAATAACTGTTATGAAAACTCAAATCGGTCAAGTCGCAGAATCCATCAAGGGAATAAAAGGATGTCAGTTCGCCTCTCTGACTTACTTCACCAAGAAAACCAAGGAACTCGGTCGTTACACGGTGAATCTCGGCTTTTCTTACCACACCGCAGTCGAAAAATCCGTCACGGAGTTGGAAATCCTTATGTCGGAAATGGTTAACAAGACGACACTTGCCTACACCGCCGCCGTCGAAGTCATGGAATCCCTCAAGAAAACCCTCACGGCCCACGCGGAAGGAAAACAGAACGAGGATTATACCAAGGTTGGTCAATACGTTTCCATCGGTAACGGTCTGAACCTCAACACCGTTGACAATACCCTTCAATTGTTCGGCCTCCTTCATTCCAAAGTCGTTCTCATTGAAGGAGAACCGCAGAAACCCGTCAAATCTGCACCCTTGACAATCGAGAAAAACAAACTCCGTCGTCAGTTGTCAATCGGAAAATTCCGTGAATTTGCCTTGGACGAGGGTAATGTCTGTGGTGTCAAGGTCAACGGTGACACAATCGAATTCACCGCCCCCGAGGGTTACGGTTTCGAAGTCAATCCGTCAACGGTCAACGTCGGAACGGCGGCAGCCGCAGTGTTGGTCATGGATCAAAACCCTATCATGGCTCGGTAATAACAATTTCCGGTCTGACACTCCCCGTTATCTTGTCAGAGGGTAACGGGGAAATTTGTTTTTTTATTTGACAAAAATTTTTAGTGTGTTAGGTTGTCAGTATGAAAATCACAAAAGACAAACGATCTGAAAACCAATACAGACTCGATACCACATTCACCAAAGGGAAACTGTTGGCTCTCCGTAACGCCTTAGTAACCTACTCAGCCACGTCAACTCTTGGTGATGAACTACTTATGGAACTTGACCGAGCACTCAAAGCCGAAGGCATCCTACCACCATAACCCCCTACTACAGTGGAGGGTCAACCTGGATTTGTGGATTTGTCGTAACAATATAGTGGCCACACACTTAGAAACCATGATTGATCCTCCAATTTTTATTTGACGATTTCAATTGACAAAAATTTTTAGTGTGTTAGGTTGACGGTATGAAAACGATATTCCTTCCGACGGCTAACAACTTCTACCCCGAAGGCACCAAGGTCAAGCGTTCCTTTGAAGGAAAGATAACTCGTGGCACCCTTCACGATGAAAACTTCGATAAAAGCCTAATCGCCTTCAAAACTGAAAGCGGAAGAATCTGCTGGTCACATTGTTCTCACGTCACTCTCGACCGTTGACCGTGGAATCGAACCTGAGTGTATCAAAAGATTCGCTTAATAGGATTTGACAATACCGAAAGGTATGTTAGGTTTCCAATATGAAAATACCAACGCATAAACAAATCATGGACCGATTGAAGGGTGCTCCATATCGAAAAGTGTATTTCTTCAAAGGGGCATTCCGTATTTCGTTCCGTAAACTCGTCAAGGTATAACACAATATGAAAAATGCTACTCTAATTTACTCAAAAGGATGCAAAATCGTTACCGTAAAATGGAATGGTCATACCTACTCATTTCCATCCAAACTGGATTCAGACGATGGAAGGTGTGGAAACGACTGCGTTGAAGCCGGTCGGTTTTTGTCATTCATCAAACATCCACGAAAAGGATACTGGTGGACTAAAACATCTCACCGTAATTATATCTACGAAGTTCCTAAATTGTAGGTTGACCCTCCCCTACCGGCATCCCTAATAGGGTTCATAACGACACCTAATGCTACCCCCCGTACGTGGGTGCTGGGTGGTCTTCTGAACGCAGCAAACGCGGGGCTGCGACACCCCTCGCTGGTCCACGTTGTTGCGTCGGTCAATTTTTTCTCTGAAATATAAAACGTATTCACATACGAATAGCACTCAAAAAAAGCACTTTGGCCACGTAACATTCTAGCCTACTCCGACCACGGCAATCATTTCTTGGATATGGACTTGACAACTTCTTAACATGTGATAGATTCGTTGCATGACAAACCTTGATACCTACATGCAAAACCTCCAAACCAGCACCGACTTCCAAGTGAAGCATCCAACCCTTGTTCAACAACGTAGGGCCTTACATAATGGCACGAAACCAAATCCGTTTACCAAGGTTGCAGAACGACTAGCCGAAGTGAGCGTGGTGGAATCCCATATTGGTGGCATTATTCATTCTGCCGGGATGACGTTCCTTGAATCTATTCATCAAGAGATTGAAAATGCGAAAGAGCCTTGGCAGAAATCGTATGAGGCGGACCTTGAGGAAGAGGCTCAGCAACGGGATGAACGGAATAAGACGGCGACGTTGCTTATGGCCGAATAAAACATCATGCATGAATCATAATAACCCATAAGGCATCATCTATGGAGCTTTTTTATAAGGGTCTGGTTGAGGTTATAAGTCGTCCCAGGTGGTGTCTTATGCGAAGCCGTTTCCGTAATGAAATTTTTGAGCTTTATAGTCTGGGTAACGAAAATTCCGGAAGGATAATAATTTTCATAGGATATGATACGTTTGTAAGTGTTTTAAGAGATAACTTTCGTATGATATTAGAATGCTTTTTTGACATTTTTCATGCGATTAGAATTGTGTTGACTTTTGAATGGAGTTGTTATAGACTGGATGCATCATATGAAAAGGGGTTTTATTTTATTTCTTCTTGTGTTCTGTGTGTTGACCGTGGTGCCTATTGTAATAATGGGAATTGAAGCATTGATGTTAACTCCTTTCGAAAATACTTTATTGGGGAATTTAATTGACCGTTTGGATTGACGCATGGAAAAGCCCGCTTCACAACTGAGAATGGAGGAAGAACTGAGGCGTTTGGAGAGTGAGGCCGAACGGCGTGTAATGAACATACCCTCTCCACGTTTTGAAATATTGAAGAAGCGGACCAAAGTTGAAACCATTCAGCCGGCCGTCAAATATATCTACGACAAGAAGAATTTCATTTTCAGTGATGACGCAAACACGTTGGTCAAGTATAGCAATCCCAAGATTAAAGCGTTGTTGGATAACATAATTACGGATCATATCACGACGTTTTCTCAGTCTTCGTGGACATCGGTTCCAAATCAAGAGCTGGGCATCGTTCCGGCTCATGAATGGGTGCCGATTGAACTTCCGTTGTATGTGGGTCAGAAGCACGATTCCGAGGTAATGGAATTAATACAACAAATCTACATTCACCACGGGGACGATGACACGGGAAGTCTGTATAAGGTTCAGGATGCGTTCGATGGATTTGTCAATTCATCTTCTAATGCGGGAATGATACCAACTCCGGTTGTAACGAAGGTGTTTCAATTTTGGTTGAAGTTACCGAATGAAAACCATGCGAACATTTTGGCGTCTTGGCCACGGGACAAATCGGCCATTGGCAGTTGTGTGACGATTCATGTAACGGCTCGGGTTGCTTCGATGTTTTTCATTGGGTATGATTTTGAACAAAGTGATTGTGGAACTCCATTGCGTGTGAGGTTGCATATCAAATGTCAACGTGGGTGTGCGAACCATGTGGAAAGTGTGTTGGCTCCTTTGTTGAAGGAGAACGGAACTTTTTACGTGGTGGGTGCGGCTGACTTGGCCGATGATTACCATGTGGAAACCTTTGAAGTGAGCAAACTTGGATTCGTTGATGTGCTTTCAGGACAAGAACAAATCTTGTTGAATTGATTTTATACTAATTCACCGTTAATTATTATTAAGATTTTTGGAATTTTTAAGGTGAATCCGTATATTTATCTGTATATGAAAAATCATACGCTTTCCAATACCGAAATTGAACTAATCAAATCTAAAAAATTTACTTCAAACGAATTACTTTCACAAATTAACATAAGTAGGTCGTGGTTGTATAGATTTGCCAAATTAAATCATATTCAATTTCCAAGTAAAACCAAAGAATGTATTGGAAAACGATATGGAAAAATCATAATAAAAGATGCGTTTACAAAAGGAAAATGTAAAGCATATTTTGTTTGTAAATGTGATTGTGGAAACGTATTTGAAAAAGAAGCCCAAAGAATAACAGGAAAATGGGGGACCCGAAGTTGTGGGTGTTTACAAATTGAAAATTCAGGATGTAAAGTAATGCCAAACGGGGAATCAATGTTTCGTGAATTGATGAAATGTTATAGGATAAGTGCTAAGCACAGACAAATTCCATTTTCTTTAACCGAAGAAATATTTAGAAAATTGACAAAACAGAATTGTCATTATTGTGGGTCTATTCCCCAAAAAGAAAAAACGCATCCAAAAACTCCATCAGTTTACATCTATAATGGAATTGACCGAGTTGATAACACGATGGGATATGAATTAGAAAATGTTGTTTCATGTTGTGAAAAATGTAATAGAGCAAAACATACAATGTCCTTGACAAATTTCAAAAACTGGATAGACTCTGTATATGAACATTTCGTTAGAAAAAATAGACCGTGAACAATTTATGGTTCATGAACATATGCTGAATGGAGAAATCCTTTCATTAGTTCAACCTGTCCACATTGGTTCGGTCTGGTCACAGGAGAATAAGATTTTCAGGTCTAGTGTTTGGAACGCTTTGGGCGAGTTAGTGTCTGCGGGTTTCCCAAAGTTCGTTAACATGGGCGAAAAGCCCGAAGTATTCCCACCGCCTCAATCTTTGAACGGCACCGTTATCGTTGACAAGTTGGATGGTTCCCTTTTGGTGGTTTCCAAATACAAGGGTAACTACATCTTGCGTACTCGTGGCACGGTTGATGCTTCCAAACTGGACAACGGTTATGAACTTGAAATTTTCAAGGATAAAATCCTAAATTCTATTGTGACTCATTTACCAAAAGATAATACTTGGAATTTTTCAATTTTATTTGAATGGACTTCTCCAGTTCAGAAAATTGTCATCAATTATGGTGATACGCCTGACTGGTATTTGGTGGGTGTGGTTAATCATATAGATTATTCGTTGTGGTCACAAGTTCTTTTAGACCAAACCGCGAAAACTTTTGGATTAAAGCGTCCGAAGTCTTACACGTTCGCTTCCTTTGACTCCATGTTGGCGGAAGTGACGGCGTGGTTGACGGGCAAGGAAGGCGTTTGCGTCTATTCCAAGAACGGTCAGGAAATCCACAAGGTAAAATCTGAATGGTATCTCATTCGGCACCGTATGAAGTCTGAATTGGCGTCAATGGAAAAGTTGATGGATTTTTGGTTCAACAACGGTAAGCCGGAATATTTATTGTTCAAGGATTGTATTTGTAACTTCGATTACGAACTATGGGCGGATGTTCAGGGTAATGCTTCCAAGATTGCGGAAGGTTACAAGGAAGTTTTGAAAATCGTAGCTCACATGAAGGGCTTCGTGGACTCCATCCGTGCGTTGCCGACTCGCAAGGAACAGGCGGGCAAGATTATTTCGGCGTATGGTGACACGAACCGAGCCGCCTTCTTGTTTCGTCTGTTGGATGGTAAAGAATTGTCCGACGAAGATTTGAAGAAGCTCATGTTCCAAGTCTTGAAATAACAATATGTCAGCCCACTTTGTCAACTCGGAAAACTGTATGGGTCAACAGGAAATATTCTGGCGTGAGTTCCTTACTGCCGGCGATGGCAGTATTGTTGTCGGTATGGGTGACACCAAGGAAAAGGCTGAGACAAATGCTTTAAGTAAACTCAACGCATATGAAATGACGTTGGCTTTGCCAGACAAAGAACGGTTGAAGTTGTTGTTGACGGGCGATAACCTCGGTCACATTTGTCCGTCTGACCAAGAAAAAGCGTTGAAACTGATGGGCCAGATTCTTTTGGGATAGTTTATGAAACGAATTTTGGCATGGATTTGGAAATATGGTTTCGGAGACGTTTCGGTTGAACGTCTTGAATATCATGACCAGAAACCATTTTCAAATTTTGACCCATACGAAATTTACGAATGAAAAACGACATCTATTCACTAAAGGCCGGAGACAAGATTTGTTACAAGGGCACAGGACCGTTCTGGTTCAATGACATGGTTCAGAACGCCAAAGCCTTGACCAAAGGAAAGATTTACACCGTGACTTCCAAGAAAGTGTTTTCGAGTTGGGTTCTGATTACTCTCAAAGAAACTGGTGGCGAAATTGAATATGCCCTACATTGGTTTGATATATTATGAACATGAAACTAAGATTTTGGTGTCCGTCACGAAACGAATTCGTTACTGATGTTCGGTGCTGGGCTTCGTGTGTCGGAAATCTATACTTCATCGGTTTTAGGGAAGAAGAAGTCATTCCTCAACTATTCACGGGTTGTTACGATAAAAACAAGAAAGAAATTTTTGAGGGAGACAAAATCAACTACGGTGGGTCAATTGGCACCGTGGAATTTTTCGCTGGCAAGTTTCAGTTGGATTGGGGCGACCAGACGGATGACGACCTTGCCTATTTGATGATTAACAACATGGAAGTGGTCGGAAACATTTTTGAAGGCGTCACCAAATTGCTTGACGTTGTTGAAAAAGAGGAAAATGACGAGGAAGATTTGAATTTGGATAAGTGCGAACAATGTGGTGAACCAGCATGGGATGGTTATATCTGTCATGTTTGTGGAATGAAACACATATGAACATAGAAAAATTGGAATTTGATTTGGTTCAATTAAACGACAAGCCAGTGGTTGTTGTGGCGCCATCCTTTGGCCACGTCAGTTTTTCGTATGCAGGAAATCTGTCAGTCATCAAAACCTCTGAACATACGGTTGGTTTTCACCTGACTAATCAACTTGGTGGAGTAGCAATTATTTTCTTTGCGGATGACGTTGAGAAACTGGAGAAACCTTCAGCGGTTTGCGAAGCTCATGTGATTCGTCTGAAAGGGCCACATCAATATCCTGAACGGTTTGTGGGTGTAGATGATTGGAAGAAATAAGTTTACCGTCTCAACTGATTGCTTCGTTGTTTCCATCGTTTTTCTCTATCAACGTAATACATCCCGCCTAATTCGGTTGGGGAACCCATTTCCCTTAGTTCTTTCAAAGTGTAATTGAAGTATCTTCCATCGTCTCGTTTGAAGAAATATTCGCGGTTTTTCGTTCCCATAAACTCCATGTTATAGGTATCCTTCATGTATTTGATTAACGCCGTAGAAGTGCCGTCGGGCGCCACTTCTTTACCGCCCAAAACTTCTGTTATATCGTTTTTCTTCGGATACTCTTGAGGTTGTAGCTTCGCCTTGATTGCTTTCACGTCACCCCTGATGATGTAAACGTATTTGTGCTTCCCTGAATCTGACTTCCCAAGATAGATGGCATTCGTGGCTTGATAGATGGTGCCTTTGTGCCCCTGTAAATCGTCGGCAAACGTAATGATTACCTTCACATTTGACTTGTCTTCCTTGACCTTCTTTAACGTCTTCGCAATGACAAACGATTCAAGGTTGGGGATATTGACATCATCCAAGAAAAGTCGTTTCAGTTCAATGGTTTCTTGATGGGAAACTTCCGGTTCAAGGAACTTGGTAGCCGTGGGGAAAGGGGAACCGTATAAGGCCATGCCAATCGGTTGTTGTGAACCGTCAGGCTTCTTTATGTTGACCATGTAAATTAATTGAGTGCCGGCAGGAAATTTGTGCAGATAATGTTTCTGAACGAATTGGGTAACATCTTCACGTTTAGCAGGAACGACTTCAATATCATCCTTCAAACCTTCGTGAATGGATTTGACAATTTCGGATATTTTGAAACGTCGGGTGTTGGGGTCGTCAAAGCCTCCGCCGAGAAGAGGTTCTCCTTGAACATCCCATTTCTCTTGATTCTTTTCGTGTTGGTCGTCTTGTTTTTCTTTCAATTTGGGAAGGATTGGCTCCAATTTTCCAATGACATACTCGAAAGGTGCCTGCATGGTAAACAGTTCTTCACCGTCGTCATTTTCTCCGATGACTAAAACTGAATTGCCATTCCATTTGGTAGCCGTAACTATGAGTCCGGTTTCGTTTTCTTCCCATGCGTTCAACAACACTTCAAACTCGTAGGTCGTTCCTTCCGAATCTTTCTTTTTGAAATCAAGACGTTCCAATCGTTTAACCTCGTCGGGGTCAAACGGGATACGAAAAACGTCGGCGTCTTCTTTATGATAACTGCTCATCCACTATAAATAGTTGAATTACAATTGAGCATTGAATATTTATGAGCATGTATGGATTAATAAAATGTTTGGGATATAACGAAAAAAAAACAGGCAACATTCGAAAAACTCTACTCGAATTCTGACTCCAAAGACCAGTTTCTTCTTCGTGCTACCCTTGCCCGATCCTTACAGGACTGTCCCAATATTTTAGAACAGAATGGGACCGATTGGATTCTGTGTACGTTGACCCAACATGAACGTGAAGAAGAAGAAACGGTGCGAGTCTTTCAAGGTATAATGAAATGTTTGAATCATTTTTCATATGGAATGTTGACCGAAGACAAAATGATGGGTCGCGGCATTGAATTTCGTGAAATGAGCGACGTGGCGGATACGTGTTTGGTTGGGATTGGTTTCTTTCGTGATTACATGGAACGCCGACATCGTTTGAAAGCCGCTCCTTCGGTTGATTACTACTCCAAAATGGGCGCCTTGGCTTATCATCGTTTAGGCTTTGAAGATTTAGGCGACCACTTCAATAAATGGACCGACTTCATTGAAAAAGAATTCCCTCTTTAAAACAGAAACTCCGAATCAATTTCTTGATTCGGAGTTTCCTTGATTATTGTTTTCAGATTTATGGTGCTGAATGACTGAACGATGCAGTATAAAGGTTACTGACAATTTTGTAATTACTTTCGGTTATACTCAACGATGCAGTAAAGCTACCCGTGGAATAGATTCGTGTGAATGGTTGGTCATCCGAGTATGGAAGCCAAAAAGAATCACCAAAATCCCATCTTCCGGTCAATGTACCCGGAGTCCACGATGAACTTAACCAACTTGTTGAAGCCGTAAACGATGCGGTGAATCCATCCGCCGTCACTCCAAGACCACTTGCCGTATTATATGTGAAACTTACGGATACCGTTGGAACGGTGATTGGGAAATACACAGTATGGGATGCGGTCAGATTGTATGACGATTCGGTTATGCTTAATGAGGCGGTGAACTTACCGTCGCCAATACCAGCATTTGACCTTGTGCCGTATGTACTAGTATTTGTAGCGTAAACTGGGTCGGTTGAATAATAGTTTAGAACGAATTCTTGAGTACCTACCCATTCGCCTGTGAACCAAAGGCCGGATGCCGTGCCGTGACCATTGTAGTTGAGAGAACTTGACAATGTAACGAATGACGGTGCGACTACGGAGTTCGTGGTTACGAATGTGGTAATACCAAATGTTGGGGCAACCGTGACAACGGAAATGACTTTGGCAGATTGAGAATACGAACCCGTGACTCCAAGTTTCAATGAATAACTTCCGGTATTGGCGTAAGTATGAATTGGAGGCAAATTTGCACTGGAAGATTGACCATCACCAAAGGTCCAGTTGTAAACGGTAGTAGGCGTCTGACTGTCATCCGTTGATGTATTTCCAAAGGTTACAGTAACAGGTCCGATGTTGGATGCGGAAGTTGCCAAGAAATTGGCGACCACGACAGGAGAAGACGCACTGATATAGGCCACTTTTACCACAGATGATGTTTGGGATAGAGCCGACTGAGTTGATTCAAGTGTGACGGTAAAACTTCCTGTGTTGGCATACAAATGAGTTGGGTTGGCTAATGTGCTGGTATTACCATCACCAAATATCCATTTGTATTCATCGCCGGCTTGAGTTGTAGTCAGGTTTGTGAACGTGACGGTCAACGGACCGGGAGCCGTAGTTGGTGTACCTGAAAAATCTACGACTTCACTTTGATTAAAATATTCGTATGGAGGAATGCCACCTCCGCCGGCGGGTGCCATTGCCTGATTTTGAACCTGTTGAGCCGCAGCTTGGGCGGCAAGTTGTTCCGCGATGATCCGGGCCATCAAAGCGTCTTCTTCAATTTGTTGACAAAGGTGTTTCTTTTTCTTGGGAGTATTATCCCAAGGATTATGTGGTTCGATTAAATACGGAATCATACGTCTAATAAATATACACCAAAAAGCGAAAGGTCTTGACTTTTTCACTGATTATGATATAGTTATTTTTGTTAGACGGGCGTGTACTGGTATCGACCCGATATTATAGGCACCCAGAGCATGTCGAGGTCGTCGTCGGGTCTCGTTAAAAAGATGACAAAAATCAAATGCTAAACCAAATCGTTTAAGCACCCTTGACTTTTCATTTGAAGTGAATCCAGCAATGGAAGTAACTTCAATGGAAGCCGAGTTCGCGATGGCCTAAGAAACCATTCCGTCAGATTGACCGACTTCCTCTAAGTTAGTCTGGCGTAAAACAGAGGGATAGGATGTAAATTCGGTTCTTGGCAACATCCGAGATAACTAAGAACATAGGTGATTAACGTGGTTTGTTCGTTCCACACAGTCACCGAAATCAAAAATGAAACAAACATGTAGTGCTGGATGTTAGTAATAACGGACACGGGGATTCGACTTCCCCCACGTCCACCATTTTTTTGTCCATCGTTGGATCATTCTTCATCTATTTATATCTGACACTTTATGAGAAAATTTGAAATCAAACATCCCGAATACGGAAAACTTGGACAATTTGACAAATATGTTCTTCGAGATTTTTACAATGCCAAAAACCTTCCCAAACGAGCCGATTTTCAATTTAACGTTTTGCCCAACGTTCCTTACGGTCAAAACAAACCCGACCCAAAACATGAAGCTGATGTTACCAAACGAGCTTTGGAAATTCTCGGTAAAGTTTTTCTTGATGGTAAACCTTTAACCAATTTGTATGATTGGAAAATGAATGTCAGCAGTTTCAATCCGAGTGGCCGTGGCACTCCTAAGTGGAATTATTATTTGGTCGGAACGTTAAATAATTCCGGTACCGTCAATCCTCAAGAACTCAAGGAAATGGTGACGGAAGCTGTTCTCGCAGTGATGAACAAACGAATTTGAGCCGGTTGGAAACCTCCAAATAAAGAAAGTCGTTAGGATTATTTCTTGGCGGTTTTCTTATTCTAACATCTATGTAATGAATGTAGAACGAAACACATCGTTCACAAACACAGACACAGAAAGGTTAGCGTTTATGAGTGCTATATTAGAAGAAGGTATCGGCTTCGGTGGTAACACATCTCAATTTTCCACGGATGTAATCATTTCCCAATATGAATCTATCATGGGTAGAAACATTGCGGCCAAGTCTCTTAAATCCACCACTACAGGAGAACCTCCAACTTTCACAAAAGAAGAAATGGCTTATCTGACCAAGAAAGCCGTTGATGAAAGTTCTTTTTCCGAAGTCAAAATCATAACTCCATCCCCTACCATTACACTGAAAAAGGGCAATACCGAAATCAATGTTAAGAATGCAGCCGAGGTTGTTAAAAAAATGGAAGAGAAATATCCATTGGCTTCAAAGCCGTTATCTGAAAAAGCCGAAGCAGAAACCGAAATTGCTAACACCCTATGGAAAGAAGCCGCCGTTTACAATTCCAAAGGAGAGTTGGAAGAGGTTATCAAAAATCCACATTTTGTTGTTCCTACAACCCCCGTTCGGCAACCAACGGAAACTAAAAGCGTCAACAAGAATGCTTATGAAATTAGAAACGAGGTCCTTAGAATGTCGTTGGAATTTTTCAAATGGCAATACGAAATGAAGGTTCAGATTGATCGTGAGAATAATATTCTCGTTGACGGTAAAGATTCTCCAACTTCGGAAAAAGCTTTGGAAATGGCTAACAAGTTTTACAAATTTGTTGAACAACGACGATAATCGTTACGACCACAGGGGGTAATAGTGTGTTTCCCTAAAACTTCTTCGGTGCCACTATTACTTCCTGTCAATTTTGAAATGTTATGACTCCTATAAATCCCAATTACCACACCCGACTATATGCTCGTGCGGAAGAATTGGTAAACAGTGAGGCCATACATCAACTACTTAAAAGTTCGGTAATGTGGGGAAAGACGCCGAAAGAAGTTGACATAGAGGTTTTGTTTTCATTGATTCATGAAGGCTACCGTCAACGATGTTTGGAAGAAAAATTTTGGGAAGACTCAGCATGGGATTACGAGATATGAAAACAATTAGTTTTAACCAAACGGAACACATCATTCAAAATTTTTGCGTGACGTTTTCCCACAACTTTAATCATAAATATTACCGAATCAAGAACGCATTCATCAAAGGAGCACCCGTCACTAAAGAGAATGCTTTGAAAGTTGCGGAAATCTTGTTTCCTGAATACACCGACATCATCATCGAATCCATTGATAATGATGAACTGACCCTCACGCCGGCCGAGTATGAATATTTGCGTTCGTTGGTTCGTAATAAACGCCAATCGTCGTTACGAACCCAAGAAGAGAGAATCAAAGATGGTATTCAAAAAGGTCCATTAACCGATACAGAACATGACATTTATTTGTTGGGTCTTATCAAAAAGATGGATGCCAGAATGGATCAGTTTCCAACGTATCACACCTAAATGGGGTTCTTATTTTGATATGACATACAGAAGAATTCCAAAATGCCAGCATGAGTGGGTTAAATATCCAAGATTTTTACATGACCCTACACATCTCGATTATGGAAAACCTTGGAAAGAACGATTTAAGTTGGAAAATATGACGGAAGATATTTGGATACCGGTTGGCACCAAATTTGAATGTCGGTTATGTGGAGGTTATCGTAGATAGAATTTGACTTTTTTTAACTGTGTGGTATAATAGATTTGAATTGATATGAAAACCCTTGAAGAAATCGAACGTGACGTTGAGTTTCAGATATTGAATGCCCGTCAATCTGCAATCTTGAAAGCGGGACCAGAATTTTCTTCTACGTGGGTGGAAGAATGGGATGCAAATAAAAACCGAATGAAAATCCTTCGAGCCGAAGGATGTAAAAGGAAAGTATGACTGAAAAAGAAAGCACTATGAAATGGGGGTTCTTATTTTGCTTACAAATTGTAAAACTTCTTCTTTGGAATAATCGTGTTTGGCAAAGTTTATTCCTTGGCAAACAAACTCAACTTGCTTTTTCTATTGACCGACATTTTCTAAATCCCTTTTTACTTTTTGGAAGAATCATCTTTATGTTAGTATAAGGACACATTCCTTTTTGTTTATTCCATAATTCAGTTAAAAAATTGATATCTATATCATATTTCCATTTATTACTAGATTTACTTTTATCCATAAAATATCCGAATGGAAGTTTGGAAGTATGTGTGTGAAAACAAGATTTTTTACAATAATGAACACCATTATTTCTCTGTGTCTTGATGTGTATCTTCCTTTTTTAATTTCAAATTCCTTGCCACACCCGGTACATTTTACTTTTATCATGGTTATTGGTCTGAAAAAATTAAATTTACAACTTTTACTACAAAAATTTCTATTGTCACGATGTTTTTTGTTATGGAAATAGTATGTGGAAGGTTGCTCGAATTCCTTTTTACAATGTGTACAGTTAACCTTTATTGGTTCTTTTGTTTTCATAATACCGTTTAAGATTTCGTTTACGAATTTTCTTGACGTTCTTCCAATAGTGACGCATGAATTTGTCTCTATTGGCTTGACGACGTTCTTCTTCTGTGTTATACTTTTTATGTCTTCCCATGACAATAAATAGTGTTGTGGTTAGAAAAACGTTAGAAAATTTAACAGAAAGATTTATTATATGGTCGGTGCTATTATCGGTGATATAGTTGGCTCGCCTTATGAAGGCAGTCGTTTGAATTGGGTGGATGACCGAAATTTTCCACTCTTCGCAAAACAGTGGTCACGTTTTACCGATGACACCGTTTTAACTTGTGCGACCGCAGATGCGTTGTTACACCCCGTTAACCGAGAATGTCGATTTGATATTCGTTACAAGGAATGGGCCTTGAAGTATCCGGGACGTGGTTATGGCAGCGGATTTCAAGAATGGGTCAATTGTTCGGATATTACTGTTAATAACAGTTATGCCAATGGGGCTATGATGCGTTGTAGTCCGATTGCGTTATTTTATCCAAATATAAGAATGGTTGAATTGATGGCCAACGACAGTATTAAGATGACACATTGTTCTCCTGAATCAAGACGTGGAGTGTTATCAATTACGTCGGCTATTCATATGGCCCTCAATGGAAACACCAAACTTCAAATTCAAGCCTACGTGGAAGAACAATATGGTCACATGTTGGATTTAACCGTTGAACAATGGCGTCAACATCCAAAGCCAAACATTCGTTGTAACCTTTCGGCTCCACAGGCATTGACTTGTTTCATGGAGTCAACGGATTATGAATCGGCCATCCGTAATGCGGTCTATACCAAGGGCGATACTGATACAATTGCCGCAATTGCTGGGTCGATTGCTGAAGCCTTCTACGGTGTCAAGTCAATTCCTCCAACCATGATTGTTGGGATGAAAGAGAGGATTACTCCGGAAATGGTGGAGTTAATAAATGAGTTTTACGGTGTGATTGGAAATGATTTGGATGCCTATAAAGGATTTCAAATATGAAAACAATTGAAGAAATAGAAGAAATAACGACACACAGAATAATGAGGCAACGTATCTTAAAACATGTAATGGAAACAAATATTGGAGAGATTCCTGTTGAAATTATGGAGTTGTTCATAAAATATTCCCAATTGTTAAAAGATGAAGGAATATAATAAGTTGACTACACTAATCTAATCTGTTATAGTGTAGGTTCATTGGAAAACCTAAAAACTTTTCTGGCTGAAATAGCATCCTCAAGATACTTATTTAGGTCAAAAGGTTATAGGGAAAAGTTAGGTAACAAACAACAAACAAAGGAAAACACATGAGAAACTACTCAAAATGGATTGCTGGCGTATTTTGCGCTTTGACTATCTTATCTACAACGGCATTCGCAGCAACGAATGAACAGGCGTCATTGTTTAATGCAGGTGAAACGGGGTTAACCCTGAGCACCGGTTATACAGTTGACCCTTCGGCTGCATTCCAGAGTGAATATTCATTCAATCTGACTGCCGGCCTCTATCACTACCTCACCCGTAACATCGGCGTGGAAGTGAATGTTCCGTTCTACTCTACCAAGGGTGCTTCTGTTACGGAAGTTCAAGCCGGGCTATTGGCCCGTTTGCCTCTATCGAGTAACGTTCCATTGTTCAGAAACTTCGCCCCTTATATCGGGTTGGGTGGAGTGTACAACTGGAACACTGTTCAAGATTGGGCTTACGTCGCCAAGGCGGGCGTTGAAGTTCGGCTTAATAAGAATTGGGGTATTTTTACGGAATATCAGTTTCGTAACTCCGATTTCAATTGGTCTAAGGGTGAACAACGAGTAGCGGGTGGATTGAAATTTACCTTCTAAAAATTGGGAAACCCAACAGGTTACAAATTAACCCCTCCGAGAAATCGTGAGGGGTTTATTTTATGTTGTTAGAAGTCAAAAATTGATATGTATTTCATATGAAATTATTTTTCTCATCCATATTGTTAGTTCTGATTTTAGTATCAGGATGTTCTCCAAAACAAAACTATACCTTTGCTGAAATGGATGATACTCAAGTAAAGAATTTTATTGTAAATACCAATCATATAAAAGCTATTCTTTATTCGGATATTTCTGATTTTTCGTATGGGATTCCGTCTAAAGGATGGGTGGAAAATAAATTTACTGATTTTTACAAGAATTTTCTATTCAAATACAGTTTGAATACTTACAAAGATGGTAAGAATAACTGTAACAAATACTCCCAATATGCCATAACATGTGGTCATATTTTGTTCAAAGATGAACCGGGGTCAACATCTTTAGCAATAGGACAATTTTCTTATTTCACTCAACTTGTCAGACATTCTATTATTTTTTTTATTGTTAATGATGATGGACACAACAAATTATTGTTTTATGAACCACAAGCTCAACAATTTATAACATTAACAGATGAAGAAATAAAATTGTGTACAGATTGGAAAATGTAAACTATATTTATAAGGACATATGATAAAAATTCTAGCTATACTATTGTTCGCAACACCTATTTTTATGTTTCCATTTACGAAAAATAAAACATATGAACAGAAGAAAAAAATGTATTTGTTATCTTGCATCGGACCCGTAATTGGGACTTTGTTGTTCATTTTGTTGTAAGTTTTTTCTTACGATAGTTCTTGACATTTTCAAATGGTCTGATATAGTTATTGGCGTAATGAAGAACAACTTTACATAGGTTTCAGGCAACGGTGACAAAATCACTGACGCAATCATTCTTTCTTCCAATGCCTCATTAGCACAACGGCCAGTGCAGTTCTCTCTAAAAGAATTTTGTGCGGGTTCGAATCCCGCATGGGGCGCCATTTTCTTCAAGTTAGTATTTCCACAATTTGGTTGGCATACACGTTTAGCATGTTCCGCAGGTTCAAGTCCTGCGCCAACCACCAACGGTCGCAATAACAATTCAGTTGTTTCCTTTGGTTCAAGTCCAGATGCGACCACCAATTTCGCCTCGGTAGCTCAGTTGGTGACGAGGAAGAGTGAGACAGAGTATTCTCAAGACATTCATAGCCTGCAGGAAAGTGAGTGTGGAGAGGAAAGGGTATGCTCATTCTATTCGTCAGTCGGTAAAACGGCAGAGCACCCATCCTTAAAAAACGGTAGGTCGCAGGTTCGAGTCCTGCCAGAGGCACCAATTACGTCAGTATGCCGGAATGAGATAGACGGAGACGAGAGTAATGATAAACGCCAGACGAACGTTATGCTGGTGGAAAGTCAAAACAATGGTTTACCATTGTGGGATGTAAACATGAAATTTGACATGGTGGTTCGAATCCATCTACTGACACCAATTTATGGTTGGAGTAGTGAAAGAGAAAGGCTAGACGAGTATCAATCACGAACCGAGTCGAGAGCACAAGGTCATGAACTTGCTTGATTCACCAACCACCAATTTACGGTCAACAACAAAACAAAAAGGAAACATATGAAACAATAGGATAACACATACCGCCTTTACGCCTTGGTCAGAACCGACTTGGGCATGGATAAAGGTAAAATCGCTTCACAGGCTGGCCACGCTTTTTTGGGTGCCTTCGTGAACTGTAAAGACCAGATTGCTCTTCAATCTTATCACCAAGATTTCCCCAAATCTCCCGGCACAAAAATATGTCTTCAAGTGCCTGACATCGCTCAATTGTATCGCATCGAAAACGAAGCTCGTGCAGCCGGATTGTCAACGTATGTCGTGGTGGATTCAGGCTGTGCCAACTTCTTTAACGGTCAACCTACGGTGACGGCCTTGGGAATTGGCCCCGCTACGCGTGAACAAATTCAACACATTACCCAGTTCTGTAAACTTCTTTGAAGAAAAAACTTGACAGGTTTTCAAAATGTGATACTATGTATCTACGATTAGGCAATTGGTATAGTGGAAACACAGAATTCCGACACGATTCAGTCCTGAGTTCAATTCTCAGATTGCCTACCATCGGAATGTAGGATAATGGTATTCCGCGTGTTTCGGGTACACGAGATTTCCGGGTTCGAGTCCCGGCATTCCGACCAATTTTTGATAGTGTTGGTAGTCAACGACTTGTAAATAAAACGCCCGAAGCGTTAAAAAGTGGTTGACAAATAGTTGAAGATGTGTAATAATGTCTTCACAGTAACGGAACGCAATTCCAAAAGTTTGAGAGACGGATATCCAAGCAAAGGCACACGGTAGGATAGGATGTTTGTCATGTGTAGTAGTCGTCCTACCCGTGGGGCCAGACCGATTGCTATTCTATTTGTAGATTGTTCTTTGTTAGTTGAATTTACGGGGGGTATGGCCTCCGTTTCACCCGCAAGGGTGGATAAAGATAAACCCCAGTAATGGGGCCAAAGGGACACTCCCTAACGGGTGCCCACCAAGCCGAAAGGTTTGGACGCCTATACAACGAGCAAAATCTGTAAACATCGCCGTAAGGTGGGTGTTACACTTAAAGCTGGGATGGAAAATGTATGTTGTGGGTAACTCCGGCAACATACTACTAACGATGCCGACGAGCACTACCATCTGCCGAGCGCAACAGTGAGAGTTGAGATTTAAGCTAAGTAATGAGGTTTGAGATTAGCAGTCAAAAGCTTCGTGACAATCTGATAGAAACCGGCCAAGGCTTACACTGAGGACGGAATCTTGAAGGATGGATTGAGTACCGCAAGGAAAGATTAGTGCTGGTGCTGGATTTTGTATTCCGCAAGGTTTATGAAACAGCAAGCACCGCACCAGCAGGTTAGGTTCGATATAGCTCAAAGTAGAGCAATAGTTATTGGAACTATGTGTTGTGGTGTCAAAGCCACTATCATTAAAAAGCAAAGTCGGTGCTAGCGATGACTGAAAAAGTCTTAATGCTGAGGCCGTAAGGTAACTCAGTCAACCGTAACTCGCAAGGTGAAAGTTGTTCGTGTGGAAGTGAACGGAGTACTTCGCGGTACTTACTGCTCGCAAGGCAGACGTTTGAATAAACGCGGAATATGTTATCGTTTTAATGGACATGCCACCATTCAAAGGCAGACTTATCGGCTACATGATACCGTCCCCGTGGCGGGTCAATGTGGATGAAGAGGAAGGTAGCTCGCAAGGCTACGATAATCTCTGAGGGCCGATACGCAACGGTGTAGTCTCAACCGAAGCAACTCTCAAAACTGTTAGGAATAGACCTTCGGGGAACTTCCGTGAAATCCTTGACTTCTTTGGTGAACCTTCTCAATGTAGAATTCCCTCCAATTTACTTTTCTGATGCGTTTTCCACATTCTCTCATATGTATCTGCATGAGAAAACGAAAATATACCAAAGAGTTTTTAACTCCATTTGTTAAACAATCAACAAACTATACTAATTTGTTAAATAATTTGGGGTTGAAGGTCACGGGCGGAGTTCATCGGCTGATAACCATGAGAATCAAGGAATATGGGATTGACACATCTCATTTTACTGGCTGTATTTGGAACAAAGGAAAAACAAAACATTCCAATCAAATTTTAAGAATCCAATCATTGAAAGTAAGAACCCCCCACGAACAGGTATTTTGTCAAAATTCTGGATATGGGTCAAGTAAACTCTTTGGTCGGTTGATTGAATTAGGATGGATGTCAGAATGTTCGACATGTAAACTAACCGAATGGTTGGATAGACCTATAAGATTTCATGTTGACCATAAAAACGGAAATCACACCGATAACCGACTTGACAATTTAAGATTTCTTTGTCCTAATTGTCATCAACAAACAGAAACTTGGGGAGCCAAAAATAAAGGTTGACATTTTCATGTCTTTGTGTATAGTTATGATTGTAATGGCGCTGTAGCCCAACTGGAAGATGGCAACTCGTTTAGGGCGAGTTCAGTGCAGGTTCGAATCCTGTCAGCGCTACCACTTTTGGGGTCATCTGTATAACGGTAATACGTCAGATTTGCAATCTGAAAATCGGGGTTCGACTCCCCGTGGCTCCACCACTTCTTGATTGACTTTTTCCCTCTTTGGTGATATTCTGGTGGTCTATGAAACGATATACCCTAGAAAACAAACCCAAATTCTCAGACGGCGAATTCGTGCAGGTTGACATGTCATGTTTCGGTTTTCCTTCGGGAATTGAAACGGGCAAGATTGTGGGCAAAGCATCCGAACATATCCTTGATAATTGGATGGTGGAGTTTGACCATGCGTTTCCGCCAACCTACCCGTTCAAAGTAGTGACCGTGCAACACACTTTCATTCTCTGTAAAGACCAATCATGACCGACGAAGTAAAACCATGTCTCTCCCAATTCTTTAAGGCTATGGAAGAATTGCGTTCGGCTAAAATGACCGTTGTGGACAAATGTATCATGGCCTCCGAACTCGACCCCTCGCAATGGTCGGAAGAATTATTGTGGCCAGATGGAAAAACCATGTGTTCTATTTTTGGCTATCGACAAGTCGCAATGGACAGAGAGAAAACCATCTCGTTGATTGACGCATTGGAATGGATTGGATTATGTAGTAGTAAGGGTGACGCTCGTAAAGCCATTCGCAATAATGGAGTGCGAGTTAATCGAAAAGTTGTAACTGACATCAATCGTATTCTCACAAAGACGGATGCGTTACCCAATCTTGATGCGATAGTTTTGGAATTCGGAAAATACAATTTTGGTATCATCGAATTGTGTTGATGGTATAAGAAGTTGACACCATACTTATTACACAGTATCGTTAGTATGTATAGTATGTTGACATCAACTTTTTACAAATCGTTAGGCGTTGAGGATGGTAGTCCTTTAACGAAGCATTTTCGAATAAAATTCAATCACTTCATATTTGACAATCTTTTCTTACCACGTATGAAGGTGTGTGAAGATAATGGTCAAAAGTTGACGCTCACTAAAAGGGATAGGGAATTGATTGAATCGTTTTCCATCGCTAAAGCAAAGGCAAAGGAAACTGAATGGAAGGGAATTGACAATCAATATCGTTCCAAACGAGAAATGACGGGAGCTTCAATAGAATACGGATTGTTGAAGTTCTATGGTAAGCAAGCCAAGTTTGATGATTCCATTGTAGCGAAGTCATCACGTAAGAACTATCCTGACTTGTTGCCTCTTGGTATTATTTGTGATATTAAAGGCTCTTCTATTAACAATGTTCCGTTGGTATTCAAAACGACTCGTTCCTATGTTTGTGATACAGGCAAACATATTGGAAAAAAATATCGATGTGCGAACGTGATTGGTATTACTGATAACGAATCGGTGTGGTTGTTAGGGATTGCGTCACCAAAGGTATTGGAAACTTGTGTCGATGATAACTTGATAATGATTGCGGAAAACACTACCAAAACAGGCTTCTTCGGTGCCGCTGAGCTTGTTGCTCTTCCCCCAACTTGGAAAGAGTTTTCCGAATTGTGTTCCAAATTGTCACTTACCACTTGACATTTCCCTCATTCGGTGTATAGTTATTGCCGTAGAGTATCCATGATACCCTCGGGCGTAAGTTACCTGAGACGCATGTTCGATAATGGCTTATGAGTCGAATTTAGATACTCTGCTGGTGGAGGGCGGTTCAATTTATTGGACTTCGCCCCTTGTCGAACGGCGGACATAAATAAGCCGTATGGCCACTTAGACCAACGGGAGGAGTCGTTCCCCTCAAAAGGGAAAATGTTTGGGTTCGAATCCCAAAGTGGCTACCAATTTATGGGCGGCGTCTGACAATCGACTGTTTTCTTAGCGGAGAACGGGCATGAATAATGACGAGTTAACCTGCCCGCCAATTTGTTATGAAATCACAAGAAGAATTTGACAAGACCAAAGAGAAGTTGAAAAAAGCCAAATTGGTCTTGAGAATGTTAATGTGATTTGAATTACTATTTATTGAACATGGCCGAAGATTTCAATAATAACTTTTCCAAAACAAAGCCTGACATGTTAGTTGGGATTTGTGCCGAATGCGAGCAAGAAGTGGGAATTGACAAACAATCCTATTTAGATAAAGGTTGGTCAGTATCTCACGGTGTTTGTGGTCGTCATTCAGAACAATTCTTAAAAAAAGCTAACATTTCTCCAGAAAAAATAAAAACCTTCGTGTCTAAAAACACCACTCGGGATTTATCCGATCCAAAAAACAAACCGTTAGTTGATTGGATGAAAAATCCGCCTCTATCACCGACCAAGCAGAAACAAGAAAAACCTTCTTGACTTTTTCTACAATCGGGTCTATCATATCCTCATTATGAAAGACATAAAACAGATATCCGATCAGATTGTGGCGTGGTTGAAGAACTATGCCGAAACCAACAAACGTAAGGCGCTCGTCATCGGAGTGTCCGGTGGCGTTGATTCGGCTCTTGTTTCCACCCTCTGTGCCAAGACCGGCCTTCCAACCATCTGTGTCACCATGCCGTGTCATTCCAAGGAAGACCAAACCGACCGTGGTATGCTTCATATAAACTGGCTTCAATTGGAATGTTTGTATAAAAACGTTCAATCTGTTCGTATTGATTTGACCGCTACGTTTGAGGTTTTCAAAACAACGATCAATTATTTGAGCAAGGATTTTGATATGCCTCTTGCTTATGCGAACACCAAAAGTCGTTTACGTATGATTGCTCTGTATCAAGTGGCGACCGTCAACGAAGGTCTTGTCATTGGAACCGGTAACAAGGTGGAAGATTACGGAGTAGGTTTCTTCACCAAATATGGAGACGGCGGTGTTGATCTTTCCCCAATTGGCGATTTGACCAAGACCGAAGTTCGGGCCATGTGTCGTGAGTTGGGTGTATTGCCTGAATTAACTAACGCCATCCCTACAGATGGTTTGTGGGAAGACACTCGTACAGATGAACAACAATTGGGTGCTAGTTACGAGGAATTGGAGTGGGTTATGTGGTTTCTTGATGGAGTTGGTATGGTTGGATACAACCCCGATGAATTATCCCTTAGACAAAGGGAAGTCATTAAAAGTTACCAAAAATGGCATAATGCCGGTCAACATAAACTCAATCCAATTCCGGTTTTCAAACTATATGATAACAAACATTGACGAATTTGAAAGAATCAAACCCAAGGAAACTTACAAGGCTATTCAAGACTTGGAGAAGTATGTTCAAGCCATGTTGGATTCTAAAGAACTCTGGCATCCAAACGATACGGTGGAAGAAATAGCCAAAAAAATTAAAGTGGTCAAAAAGACCTTTATTAAAGGTGAATGAAAAAATCCCATATAATTAAACGTCTTAAAGAACATATTCGTTTCATGGAAAAATACTTGTTGACATATGATGTTAATATGGAAGAATCGAAAAACGTTTTACAAATGATACATGAATCAAAAATACTTTTAAGTAAATATTTGTAAATGATGAAAATTGACACCATCATTGATTCGTATCAAGATTACAAACCAAGCGGAACGTGGGATTCTGTTGTTGCCCGGGGAGATGGTGCATGGGTCAAAGAGAACGACGATTTTCATGGGCAGATGTTTGAGAGAACGGTAAAGGTTCGGAGGTCAGATGGGGTGATTGCTTTGGAAATTGAATGGTTAACCGACGAAGAAGTGGCTAATGAAATAAGAGGAAATGAATGACATTTTGGGTCTGCAAAACATGTAAATCTCCCGACATTGAATATTGGGATAATGCACCAATGTGTACCACTTTCGATTGGGGATTCTATTGTCCTGTCTGTAAAAAGTATCTTGATTGTTCTTCTGAGGATATCGAAACCGTAGAGGAAATAAATGGCAACGGAAGTAAATAAATGTGTGTTCTGTGGATTGACCACTCTTACAAGGGGTCATCATGTGACGCCCAAATCCAAAGGTGGAACGGAAATTGTGCCAACCTGTGAAACGTGCGAGTCATTCATTCACAAGACTTGGACACACAATGAACTGCGTGACGTTTACAATACGGTCGAGTCAATCCTTCAAACCGAGAAGTTTCAGAAATTCCTCAAGTGGAGACTGAAACAACCGACGACGGTGTTATTCAAATCACAACCCGGCAGGTTCCGAGACAAAAACAAGTATCATTGATATGAAAAACATGACCGAACGAGAACAAGAAATTCAGTTTTATTTTGACAGCAAAGGACGTTGTCCTGTCTGTTATACTGAATGTGATATTGATACCTCCGGCTCCTGTGAACGAGATTCATCGGGCGATGTACATCGGTGTCCAAAGTGTGGCTGGTCAGCGGATGCAATGTGTTTGTGGGGATATCAAACAAACGGTTGAACCGATAGAACGTTGTAATGAATCCTGACTCTGAAATCAACCTATGATTCACTACTACGTTTACTACAAAAAAGACGATTGTGTATTCTATGAACGAACATGTGGCACAGAAGATAGTGCTAACTTTCGGATCGAAGAATTGAAAGAACGGAGTCAGGATGCGTGGTGGCAAACTGATATTGTTAAAGGAGCATTCTATTGATGGAAAAATCATATACATACATTGTGCAATGCTCAGATGGCAGTTTTTACTGTGGATGGACATTGAATGTCGAAGACCGTGTAAAGGTTCACAACGAAGGTAAGGGGTCAAAGTATGTCTCGAAACGGTTGCCTGCTAAATTGGTTTACTTTGAAGAATTCGACACACGAGCCAAATCCGCTCAACGTGAATACCAAATTAAATGTCTTAAACGACAAGATAAGATTCTCTTAATCCAGAAAAAGCATCCTGAATTTACTGCTTGACTTTTTATATCCATGTGATAGGTTAATTTCATGAAAGTTATATTTACCGAAAATGAATTCAAAGACTTGCGTAAGTTTCAGAACGCCTTCAACAAGAAACTTGGTGAAATAGCGTATGTTGGAACTGACCATGCTTGCTTGTTGGTAGAATACTCTCCAGAATTGAAGGCAATGCTCCGGCCGTTCCCACCGGATCGACATTTTGAATACGACTTGCGTGTTTTGACATGTGAGGATTGTAAGAAAAATCAACCATTTTTGTGTGTCAAGGATGAAACGACCTTCGTTTGTGGTGACTGTCTATCCAAACGACAGAAGAAAGGGAAATGATTATGCCTGTAATGGGACCAGATTCCAACCGAGAAAACGCTGAGTTAGCTATCAAACAAATTACGGAATTATTGAAAACTAAGTTTCACATCGACATTGATAAAGTGGAAGATTGGGGTATTTGTCGTGTTGATGTAAACAAGTCTAACAAATCCTTGAAGGACGCCATTTATGAAGTTTTCAAATATGACTCGTGGAATGGTTGGTGATTTGTCATATCTCTACCTATTTATTGGGTAAGGTATGCAAAAAAGAATCATCTTCAAGAACGGAAAAAAATATATTGTTAACGTTCCAAGTTGGCAAGGATTGGGAGATATTGAACAAGTTGGGTCAGGAAGTCTTCCAATCTATTTCATAACTCCGTTCATTGACCGACAACCGGTGGATGTAAGCGGTTCGATTGGTGCAACCATATCGTTTTCAGTGTCGGCGGGCCCAGCAGGTCCATTTGACAACTTGGCATACCAATGGGTTTCAGGGTCAACCAATATCAGTGACGGTGCTCATTTTACAGGCAGTCAAACAATGACTTTGACGGTTTACAATATCATTGCCGCAAACACCGGAAGTTACTATGTGGCGGTTACTAACGTAAATGGAACATTGACAAGTTCCCATGTTGGATTGTTGGTGTGATAACCTTTCCATGAATTTCACCATGACAGTTTGAACATACTAAAATACACTTATTCAGTTCAACTTTTAGTTTTTCAAAATCATGTGTTTTGAAATCGGATATGTTGAATTCTTTTTTAGATGGGTCAGTGTGATGAAAGTGCATTGAACCGATGTATCTATTATACCCACAAAATACACACTTTCCACCTTTATATTGAACCGCCAGTTCTCTACTTTTTCTTTTTCTGGCAATTGATTTGGAATCGTTGCATATTTTGCAATAATAATGAAACATTCCACGTTTTCTTATGTAATAGTTTTCGGATGTAAGTTCTAATATTTTTTGACATGACGGACATTTTTTGTATGAAATACCATCTTTAACGAACACGAAATTGTCAGATAAAAGATTTTTGGTATTGTGTAATCCAAACGGAGAACACGTTAAACAATATTTTCTCTTTGACAAATTTCTTCGTTTGTTATCTATTATTATTGTTAGTGGAAAGTTTTTGGAACATTTTAGACATGTTTTCATATTATTAGTTTTATCTATTATAACATTTAGACTACATCACATACATATAAAGATTTTGTTGAAACATGCTTGACATCTTCATTATTTGGGATATACTTATTGATGAATAGCAGAGCCTTCGGCAAGGGTTTGTGTCTCATAAGCACGAACAAATGAGGTCGGCACTCATCTTTGCTACCAAATGGGTTGTTGGTGAAATTGGATATCACAGAAGCCTACGAAGCTTTTATTCCGGGTTCGAGTCCCGGATGACCCACCAAATTTAGCGAGTTATGATTGAATCAGAAATATTTGTTTACACAATTACGAGTCTCTACACAGCGAAACCCGACGCTGATTTGAAAACAACGTCGTGGAGAGAGTTGGAACAACGCTCTCGGTTGGTGGGGTTTTATAGAACTCTTGAAAGAGCGAAGTTGTGTGTCGAAGAAAACTGGCTTGACGAGTGTGGGTATTACAACTACATTGTGATTGAAGGACTATGGGAAGGTTGTTACCCCGGTTTGGGCGACAACGAATGGTGGTATCGACATGATTGGGATAACCGAAAATGGATGCCTTGTGAGAAACCAAAGTGTTTCCAAGGAACGGTGAATTTTTATGGTTGACAACCGTAGCATTATGTGATACCTTTCTATTTATGAGTCAAACCTATTGCACAAGTTGTGGTTCGCCCATTCCGGATGGTCAGGGACTAAGTTGTTCAATGTGTTACGGCGACCCATATTACGGTCGTGACGTATATGCTCTAAAAATGTTGGAAGAAGAAGCTCGGTTAGAGTATGAAAGACAGGCAAACCGAGAAGAACATTCTCGACAGGCCGATGATTTTTGACGGTATGAAATGGGAAACCTTTTCGGATAAAATGACGACAGGAATCGCATGTGCTTCTGGTGGAGCGGCCATTGGAACGGTTTTCGGTGGAGTTGGAAGTGTTGTTGGTGGTGTCGTTGGTTATCTTTTTGGATTTTGGAGTGTTAAGTAACGGGCATGTATTAGCACCGGCTTCGAACCGGTAGTCGTATAATTGGAATGAAAATGCAGGTTCAAGTCCTGCCATGCCTACCAATTTGAATATGAAATACGAACGATTCAGTCAGTTGTGGAATGAAATACTCGGTGAACGAGTAACGAAGTTTGATGCTTCGGAAGAAACCATACAATCCTTGATTGAATATGGTCAAGGTAACAAGACTAAGATTGAATCCGTACAAGAATTTTTGACAAAGGCGTGCTAAGGGTACGCACCGAAGCTCGAAGGGTTCGTGAAAACGAATAACGCTTTGATTACTTGTTTCAAGAGGGAAACCTCACCCGAACAGGAATAGGTTGGTTTGGAATCACCGCCACCCATGTCATTTAGAGAAACATAAAACGGCAAAAGTGGCCAATCGTGTGACTAGGATTGTGATGAACAACCTTGTGCCTGTCCCGAACGCAAGACTACTAGGATAAACGGAAAGTCACGATGTTTCTTATTTTCAAGGCCCATGTAGTATAAAAGTTAGTACACGACTTTGGTAAAGTTGAGGCGACGGGGCAGTACCGTCCTTGGGCTCCAATTTTTATGACAAAAGAAGACTTCGAAAACTCCCCTTGGTGTGCTTATGCAGAAGGAAAACAGGCTTGGAAAGCTGATGGAAACTATTATACAGCCGAAGAATTGGCGGAAATGGATAAGTCGAATGATGTCGAAATTTACTTTCCACAGCAAGTCATCATGGATGGCAACTAAGTTTCTTTGTATCCTACCCTTTCTTCCCATATTTATGTCCATATGGAAATACTCGACATCAAAAACCTTATTCGTGAATGCTTTGAAGAAGATCATATTATCCTTGAAAACCTGATTCTTAAACGTCACGAAGGCAAACTTGTCGTGGTATCCGATGCCGACGACCGTAAGAGTCAATCTGCCGAAACATTCCGTAACAAGAACAAGTTGAAAGAGGCTGGTTTCCGTTGGGATGGTATTATCAATTCGTGGACAATTGACCAATCTCAATTACGCAAGGCTCAAGAAGTGTTATCCGGAATCAGTAAATCCCCATTGGAAAAGTTCATTGAAAAGGTTGAAGAAATTCCTGAGTTTCTCCAGAACACCGACAACCTTTCCAAGAAGGATGAATTGGGTCAGAAGATTGATGGCTTCATTGATGAACTGAGCACCGCAGTTGATGCGGCCAGTATCTCCGCCGTAGTCAAAAACTTTTTGACCTTCAATGCCAAATTTCGTGGTTATAGTTTCCACAACACCTTGTTGATTTATTTGCAGAATCCAAAGGCTACTCGCGTGGCTGGTTACAAACAATGGGAAGAAAAGTTTCATCGTCGTGTCAAGAAGGGTGCTAAATCCATTTCCATTCTGGCTCCTATCACCGTCAAGAAAAAGGAAGACGATACCCAAAAGGCTACGGTATCTCCAATTCCACAATCTCCATTGGCGGGAACGGGTCCTGATGATGGTTCGGCAGAAAAGAAGCCACAACGTTACATGCGTTTCATGGCAGTATCCGTGTTTGATATTTCGGACACGGAATCAATTGATGCTCGCGGAGAAATCACTGAGCCTGAATGGCACGGTAGCAATGAACCGAATATCAAGGCCGAAGAACTTTTTGAATGCACGAAAGAACTCGCGGATAACATGGGTATAAAAATGGGTCAAGAAGCATCCAAACGTGGGGAACAAGGTTACGCCGCAGGCGATCACATTAATATTTCAAGTGATGTTGCCGGAGTTAACAAAGCGGCCACCGTCATTCACGAGATTGCTCATGAACTGCTTCATTTCAAGAAGACTTCACCATTTTATGTGGGCGAAGAAAACTTGTCACATGCAACCGTTGAGTTACAGGCCGAGTCGGTTTCCTTCATTGTTATTAAATACTATGGATTGCCGGTGGAACATCAAGCGAACTATTTGGCATTGAAGGGTGCCAATAAAGATTCCATTCGTCAAAACCTAACAGTTATCAAGAAAACGGCTGATTTCATTATTGGTGAACTGGATAAGATTTGGGAAGAGAAATCCAAACAAGCCAAACCAACTGAACCAGTAGGTGTCGAAGAAAGTTTTTGGAAGGATATAAATTTTGATAAATCCCGACAAGCATATGACGCTAAGATGCCGCCGGAAAACGATTTTGAATATGAAGAGGGAGATTGTGAAAAAGATGGTCATAATTGGGAAATCATGCCAAAACGACATAGCCACATTGGAAAATCTCAACGAAATGTTAGCGTTTATCAATGTACGAGATGTGGTAAACGAGACGTAACATAAATAACTGAAAATCAACTATTTACACAAAGATGAAAAAAGATATTGACAATCAACCACCTTTGGGTTATGATGTTAATACAGTAGATGACCAAACGGCTATCGAAGCGAAGTATGAAAAGTATCTCTCAAAGAGTCCCGAAGAACGACTTTTAGAAAGAATCTTCGGGTCAGAAAAAGATTCTTAAAAAGCTTGACACTTTTCAAACTCGTGATATAGTTATTGGTGTAACGATGAAAACAAGAACGATATTAGAACGGTTGCCAAGTATCCCCTCGATTGAGGGTGAGGACGCCTGTTCTGTCGAAACGCCGATGTGGCATAAGTCATATAATCAATTTGATAAAGCAGGAAGGAGCGGCGGATAACGCTCAGACGAATAGAAGACTTTGAAAACCGCCGACTCCGAAAGAAGTTGGCGGTTTTTGTTTTTTATTAGTGTGAATTTTGTTAGTATAGGCTTAGAACTCTTACAGTGAGCCTCCAGTAAAACTGGTGCTATGGTATAAAAAATCACTTATCGGTCATGGGGTGTTATGGGTAAAACCAGAACCCGGACTCTGATATTAGCTCAGAGATAACATGGCGTTCGTTGTTAATATAAAATGTATTGACTTTGATTAGACGGTGTGATATACTTTAACCATGTATTCATCATCTAATATAATTTCCAAAGCAATCAAATATTATAAACCTAAACAAATCAAATTTGTAAAAACCAGAATTTCAGTAGGCAAACAAAAAACAAGTTTTTATTTAACAGATTCAGATTATTACTGGAATGTGTATTTGAAATCTGACCATTGGAAAGAATTAAGGTCCAAAAAGCTTTTAATGAATCTAATGTGTGAAGTATGTGGAACGGATAAACATTTAGATGTTCATCATATTTCGTATAAGAATTTGTATGACGTAACCGTTTCAGATTTGAAAACTCTCTGTAGAAAATGCCACGTCGGAGAACACAATAAAATAAAAGAAGAAATTCCAATTACATTTCAACAAGCAAAATCGAGATTGAGAAATGTTAGACGTTGCCGCTGGAAAAAGAAAGGTTATAATCCACTTGATGATGAGTTATTTAAACAAGAAGAATTATATTTAGAAGGATTAAAATTGAAACAAAGAAATTTAAAAAAGCCCATGTAGGCTTGACAGGCGTGGGGAGAGACACGCAACAATTTTTAACATAGACGGGCATGTTCCAAGGTGGCGATAGAGTCTCCAAAACTCCGTGTTGTAGGTTCAATTCCTATCCCGTCTGCCAATTTAAGGGTATCACTAACCCGCATAGAAATTGTGAGACTTTTCGGTTGAGCGTAACCGTTTAATTGGAGTGTATCATAATTGGTAATGAAATTGTTTGTTAAACAATGATATGCAGGTTCAAATCCTGCTGCTCCAGCCAGTTTTTATAGTATGTTGTCGTGCGCCGAGTTGGCCGAAGGCACCTGACTTTTAATCAGGTAAACAAACATCGTGGGTTCGAATCCCACCGGCAGCACCAATAATCAACAAACAACTTAATATGAGCAACCTAATAATCAATATACGAATACTGAAATGGCATTTTCAGATGTCAAGGGATTGGAACGTTTCGGTTTTAAGAAACGATTATCATCCTGAAAACCATTATCCGCATGGAGTTTGGTGTGTTTACAAACTCTTCAATTGGATTTAATTAAATTTCAATACATACCAACCTGTCCTTGCAGGACAACTCATGAAAATCAGACTGCAAATTATCTGATTTGGGTCGGGTATTGAGAACAAGAGGATTTGGCTTAGCAGCCTTCCTCTGAATTTCCCACGGTCGTTCAATGGTTAGGACGCTGTTCCGTTATAGAGCAGAAACACAGGCTTAAATCCTGTCAGTGGGGTCCAATGGTAATATAGCTTAATGGAAAAGCCCGCAACTGATAATTGCGTGACCAAGGTTCGATTCCTTGTATTACCACCATTTTTGTATGAGGAAATCCATGAATCAACATGGTGATTGAAATCTAGCTAATTGGAGTTGTCAAAGATGAGAGTTAGAATAAGCGATTCCTTCCTCACCAAAGATTACATCCCGAGTCGTAGGAACGAAGCCTACCAAGTTTCTGATAATTCTTGTAGTGTAGTAGTAACACATCGGAGGTAGAAAATAAAAATTATCAAATGCGTCGAAAGCCACAATAGACGGGCACTCGGTTCTTACCCGAACGATTCGTGTGGGAGCATTACCCACTCGGCGCACCAATTTAACAGAAACTCCGTGTTGGAGAATTAGGAAGCCGGTCAGTAGGAACACTTGCTGTATTACACCGTATTGTAAAGCAAGTGCTACAGGACAACGAAAATAATTATTCGTTTAAGTAGAGTTTTCCGTCTGTTTTTCAAAAATGCAAGTTTATCCCGTAGAGGTAGCGGTACACGCTGTAAACGTGTTGCCTTAACAGGCTCGGGTGGTTCAACTCCATCAACTTGCACCAATTTTACGCACATGTAACTCAGAGGCAGAGTGTCACGCTTCCAACGTGAACGTCGAGATTTCAAAATTCTCCATGTGCTCCAATTTATGAAAACAAAAACAATAGATGAATTCTGTGGTCAACCCGCTGGTTCGTTTCAGAAATTCGTTGAGGCACAACGACGTGAACTTCAAGAAATTGAACGTGAACGCAAGGAACGAATTCGGAAGTTGAGAAACAAACAATAACAAATGCAGGTGTAGTGTAGTGGTAGCCCATGACATTGCCAATGTTAAAGTGACGGTTCGATTCCGTTCACCTGCTCCATTTTGACGCTAGTAAAGAACTAAGCTCCGGAAGGGGACAGTAAGAGACAAACTCTGCTCAGACCTCCACTGAAAATGGAAGGGCGGCTCTTTACAGTATCGATTTTTATCGCCTGCTCGTCTAAAATCTAGGACGTTAGCTATTAGAGCTAAAAATGCCAAGGTAAAGTCTGGCAAAGGCGGCCAATTTTCGGACATGGAAGAGGCTGGGTCATCGGATTCGTTGTCTGCGAATTCAGGTGGGTTCGATTCCCATCATGTCCGCCAATTTAGTATTCCCTCTTGTTGTAATAGTAGCAACGACGCCTTTGAAGCGTAGAGCGGTGGAGCGTAACCATCAGAGGGAGCCATTTACCCCAACTAAACTAATCTAGTGAAAGTGACAGACTGAAAATCTGTAAAGCCCGGAGCGTAACCGGGAGTTGGGACCACTTTGATAGTGTAAACAGTTGACCACAAGAACTAGCGACAGATTAGGAGAAATCCGAAATATCGGCCGGCCTTTGTGCTGTTGTGTTTGATTCGTTGTTTATGCTGTCTGATTTTCAAAAACATATTCGTGGGTTAAGGGCATGGTTTTCATCAATTGATGAGTCCTACTGTGATAGGCATCTGTCAAACACCCACACTGATTTAATGGTCCTATCGAATAACGGTTAATTCGGGAGATTTTCACTCTCCAGATCGTGGGTTCGATTCCCCGTGGGACTGCCACTTTGATAATGGCGGAAGTAAGAAATACTTACAGCATAACTGTTAGAAAACGTGCTAGACGCAACCTCAAGTGTGTTGGATACTGGTCAATGTGATTACGAAAGTAATGTGATTGGGGTTTTTAATACCAACGTGTTGAATGAAATTTTCAACTTATCATTTATTCGAGTCTTAGCCTAGTCCAAGGCAGCATGGTTTCACAACGTCGCTAGACGTGAAACTCCTACCCCGTAAGGGATGGTAAGAAGTGTGTGATGTGACGGATTGATATACATGTTAGTTCAATCCGATGACAACGATGGTTGGAAACCATCAGGCTCGACCAAATTTGTCCCTATAGTTTAGTGGTAGAATGTTTGATTCTCAATCAAAATACCCGAGTTCGATTCTCGGTTGGGACACCAATTTCGGAAACTGCTGAAGTACAAGGCATGGCAAAGTCCTATAAATCGGGCGAGAGAATTCCGTTGCAACGGAACCGGTTCGAATCCCTCAAGTTTCCGGAAGTTTTTTGTATGGTGGTAGGAGTGTGAAAGTTTAGCATCATTCCCTGTGAAGGAATTGGAACGGGAGCATTACCCGTCTGCCACCCCAATTTACGAAAGTAAAAAGTACTGAATCGTGACTCGTATTCAGTTCCAAAACTTAGTTTTGTCGAAAGGAACATGTAACGTTATGGACAAGTTACATGCTGGGATAAACAAGGCGAACGAGTTTTTTAATTTCTGTCCCGTAAGCGGTGCAATGCCGGACTGAGCACTTCGCTCTTTCCATAGGTCATTCTGCTTCCAACCGCATTTCTTTGAATGACAATTTGGTTACGGGACAAAATTTAACGTCGTATAACATAATGGTATTGTGCCCACTCGATAAGTGGGAGGCTCTGGTTCGATTCCAGATATGACGACCATTTCAACAACCAAAAGGAAACAGTATATGAATGCAGCACACATTGTAGGTAAGAAACGTAATCGTATCAGTCGCCTTAACCGACGAATTTCGGATAAAGAGTTGACGGCGGAACAACGCAACCAAATGTCGGCCAGAGTGTCAGAGTTAACTCAAGAATTATCCAGAAAATAATAATTTATGAAACGAATCAAGTTACAATTCATGGTTGTTCCAGAACAACTTTCAAAAATGGCATATGTTCCAAATGCTATTCGGGTAAAAATAATTGACCCAGAAGCTATTTTTCTGACAGGTCTTTTGGGGGAAAGTGGCAGACGGTTGGTGAAAGCGGGAGTCGAATTCTATTTTGAATTCAGATTGGCTCGAAAATTAATCGAAAAGAAAATAGCAGTTGAAGTAAAATAATTTCATCAGAGTGTAAGAAGGTAATTGGCAGCCACCCCGGCCTGGAACCGGGTGTCATCATGACTCTGTGGGTTCGACCCCCACCACTCTGACCAGTTTCAATTGGGGTTTACTCTAACGGTAAGAGACGACACTGTTAATGTCGTGTATTCGGAGAAATCCGTATGGAGGTTCGAGTCCTCTGGCCCCAGCCAAAATTTCGAGTAACATAAGAGTATTGGATGGAGTAACGGGCTCTTGGTGGCCACAATCCCGCCAGTCCACTGAGAATAAATGTGCCGGCATTACGTTCGGAAATGTGGGTGGAAACCTCACTTCGAGAATAAATCAACACCGAAAAATAACATCGTTGTAAAACGGTGGTTTCACGATTAACGTCGTGACGCATGTTGGGTTATGAGGACAACGTTAGCTCTATAAAATCGTTTTTCTTTTGTAAATGGGTATGATTTCTTCTTTATAATGAATTTCGGCGTGACAAATTGACCAATTTGTACAAACATTGGTGTGCCTCTAGGAGAGGTTAAATAAGGCAAAACACACATTATTCGAATAATGTGTTAGTAGCAACATCAATAGGAATTTAAGATACGAACAGCAACTCAAAAAAATCCTCTTAATAAGCAGACCTAAAAAATCGTATCTTGTTTTTGCAGTTGAAGCCATGATGGACCGGCACCCGGCCTTTAACCGGATATGGAGAGGGTTCGATTCCCTCCGACTGCACCAATTTCTGCCGGATTAGTTTAACCACGCCCTTAGTAAAGGCGACCAGAAAAAACCCATGTCTTGAAAGCGGCCATATTAGGGGAGTTTTTGCTCTTCGATTTCCTGACCGTCGCATGAATTGACGGGTGCCAAAGCCCGCATCCGGCACCGATTTTGATTGATGGTTGTTGATATAATGTCGAAAAATTTTTGACTTGTTTTTTCTCTAAAAGAAATTTGAGATGTTGTATCAATAATACATAAATCAACATTTTTTTCTAAACACGACTGAATTTTTCGGGCATCATTGGTTTGTTTTACTTTAAGCCTTTCTTTTCCGTAAATTGGTTTATAGTGAAAAATTCCGTTAAGTTCAAAGGCCAACTTCAAGGATGGAATGTAAATGTCCAACTCAATATCAATGGCATTTGTTTTGTTGTAATGAATTTCAAGTGTTGGATACAATTCGGTTAATTGTTCTTCAATCCATACTTCTAATTTTGACCTGTTATGTTTGTTTGACCATTCTCTGTTTTTGTTCCAATATTTTGCTCGACACGAATATGAACAAAAATTTTTGATTTTTTCGTCTGTTTTGTATTTGGTAATATCTTTATTACACTCTCCACATGTAGTGGAAAAAACAGATGCTTTGTATTTGAATAATTCGGCGCATTTATGAGAACAAAAACACCCTTTTTGTGTTCCTTTTAATGAACCATTCAGAATTCTAAGTATGGTATTTTTAGTTCGATGATGAGTATTGTGACATTCTAAACATTCCAATGGGATAAGTTCTCGACTTGATTTGGAATCTAATTCAGATTTTGAAATTAACATGTTCATATTCAATAAGTATAGTTAGAATTCTCAAAAACTATATCCGACTCCAAAGCAATTTCAAAAATGCAGGTGTACCGACGCTGCCTTCTAAGCAGTATGAATCGTAATTGGATGAAAATGTGGGTTCGAATCCCCCCACCTGCACCATTTTTCAACATCAACGGAAATATCATCGTTTTTGCTTGTATGTTAGGATGTATCTGTATAACGGATAGGGTTTTACAACCCAAAAAACATCATCGTAATTTGTAGTAATGGTCAATGAAAGATAGACGCTCAAACGTCGCCTATGGTGTAGTGGAAGCACGCCGGCACAATAAGCTGGAAGCGTGAGTTCGAGGCTCACTAGACGAATACGAATGGAACAAGCGGGGACGCCTGCAACTCGTGAAATCCTTTCAGAAGATAGACAGAAGTGCAAGTATCTGGGTTCGATTCCCAGCCTGCCCACATTTGACGGTCAGGTAAGCATAATGGCAATGTTCACGCATAATGGAACATCGTGAAATCCTTCCCTTACTCCAACTTTTCACCTTGACATTTCGTTGTGGCGAGGTATAATAACAACATGGAATTGAAATGGATGAAACAACCGGAAGGAAGTAATCTATGTGGTCAGATTGCGGTGACGGTTTTGGCAAACATTCCACTTGATGACGCAATCAAACTCGTTGGCAAAAAAGGTTGCACAACAACCAAACGGATTGCTAAAGCACTTCGTAAAGTGGGATTTCAGTGTACCGACCGACTATGTAGAAAGCCACGACCTGAACTTGGGTTGGGCAAGTTGACTTATCCAAAAAAACAAAAAGGTCATTGGGTGGTAATTCAAGGCGATAAAATTTATGATGGTATTTATGGAAAGCCAGATGGAACGGTTTATTGGAAACCGGGATGGAAGTTGACTTCCTATTTGCCTCTTACGAAAAACAATTTATGTTCAACGGAAACGGACAACTTTTCTATCACCGTAGTTGGTGGTTGATTATGAAAGTGGATGACGAGATTTGTGAATACTATCGCAAACTAGTTAACATTCAATCTCCTTCCTTGAAATTGAATCCGCCGCGGGATGGAGCACACATTACGGTCATTGCTGGAAAGTATGAGAAGCCAGATGCTTCACACGAACATCTGTGGGGTAAGTTTGAAGGCAACATTGTGGAATTTTCATACCATAGAGAGATTCTTAGCGATGACCGGTATTTTTGGTTGACGGTCGAGTGTCCGAGGATTGAAGAGATTCGACAAGAGTTGGGATTGAATCCCAAGATTCCGATTCCGTGGCACTTAACGATAGGAAACATATTATGAATTATACATGCCATAGCGGAGGTTGTCCGGGATCTGATATGACGTGGGAAATTGTAGGCGAAAAATACGGTGTCAAAACCATTGCTTACTCGTTTCACAATCACGTTCAAAAAAGAAAGAATCAAAAAATATTGACGGTTGACGAACTGAAAGAAGGTTTCGATCACGTCAAAATTGCTGCCAAGGGATTGAAACGAAATCCTAATTGTCAATATCCGTATGTGCAGAATCTTTTGTCTCGTAACTGGTTTCAAGTTAAGAATGCTGAAGCAGTTTTTGCCATCGCGAAAACCATGACTCCGACAACCGTTGAAGGTGGAACTGGATGGGCCATTCAAATGGCGATTGACAACAAAAAACCTGTGCTCGTGTTCGATCAAGTAAACAACTGTTGGAAGAAGTTCAATTACGAACTTGACAAGTTTGAAGTGATTGACTATATTCCCAAGTTGACCGAGAATTTTGCGGGTATCGGAACAAGAGAAATCAATGATAACGGAATTAAAGCAATCATGCTTGTATTTTCTCTTAATTGTAGAGATGAACATTGTTCCTAATAAAAATTTTGGGGTGCCTGTCATAATAAAATAAGAGTTATTGATGTTTGACAGGTTGACAATATATGTATTGTCATGAAATCCAATAAATTAATCTTTGATGAATCCGAATTCAAAAACGCGATTCTAAATTGTTGCTCTATTAGAAGTTTGTGTAAATGGTTTAATAAGCCAATTAACGGATATTATTCCAAATTATTCGAAAAATGGATATTAAAATTTCAATGTAATGTTGACCATTTTTATTCTAACAAACCAACGAAACAAGTTTGTTTGTCATGCCAAAATCCTAAATGTGAAAAACAGTTTTTGGTTAAGTTTGTTGACCGAGATAGAAAATTTTGTTCTTTGAAATGTGCCAACCAGAAAGTTCGTGGTAGGGCATTACCAAAGCAACTTGAGGATTTGTTTGGACAAAACAAACACAGAATAATTTGTTTTAGATATCATCCGAGAGTATGTGTCGTTTGTAAAGTAGCCACACCGATTACGGTTCATCATTATGATGAAGACCATGACAACGATAAACCTGAAAATCTTGTTCCAATGTGTGCGAATCATCACATTTTGTTACATTCTAATAAATACAGAAAAACGTATGAACCCATAGTCGATTTATATGTTAAACAATTCAAATGTGGGAGTATGGTGTAGATGGTCTAACATGTCGCACTGTCACTGCGAAGACCGCTCGGTTCGAATCCGGCTACTCCCGCCATTTTTATTCCCCGTTCGTATAACGGCTATTACTGTCGCCTTTGAAGCGAAGAAAGACTGTTCGATTCAGTCACGGGGAACCAATTTATGATTGAAAAACAATACAGTTTAGCATGGAAAGAACAATGTTACGAAAAAATATTTGTTTTGGCTCCAATGGTTAGAAAACATCGAGACGAACAAAAAAAATTGTGGGAGAAACAACACAACCGAAAATGGATTCTACCAGACTAACCAATTTATGAAAAAAAATAACCAAACAGATTCTAAATGGAAGCGTCGTCCATCTACCCATAAAAGATTGGCCGTTATTGATGGTGTTCGTTCTTCCAAAAAATCAGAACGTCAATAATCCAAACAGGAGTTGGTGGAAGTAATATGAAAAAATTCTCTTGGATATGTTTGTTCGGCTTCCATAAGTGGAAATCCATTGGAAAAAAATACCAGTGGAATTATCAATGTCAACGATGCCGTGAAATACGGTTGGGATGGTGTCGTAAAAAATTTCTGTGGAAATATTTTGGTATCGTTTGTGATTAATTTTCTGTATTTGCCCGTGTAGTGATAATGGTAGCACCCTTCCCTTGTAACGAAGGAGCGTCGGTTCGATTCCGACCTCGGGCTCCAATTTGCGGTATGAGTGTGGTGGATGGCACGTAACACTCCCAATGTTAAAGCGACCAGTTCGATTCTGGCATACCGCTCCATTTTAATGTCAGTATGGCGTAACGGTAGCCGCAGCAGTTTCAAAAACTGCCGTCGTAAGACGTGAAGGTTCGACTCCCTCTACTGACACCAATTTTTGCCCCTGTGACTTAGTTGAGAATGGCACATCATACGGTCTTAAAAGCCGAAGTTTTGGAGGTTCAATTCCTCTCAGGGGTACCAGTTTTTGATTGAGTCGGGAGTCTTAGTCTGCAGCATAGACCCGAGAGTTCTAATCAGAACACTCAATCACCATATTCGCCTCATTCGTATAGTGGAATTATTCTTCACTCGTAATGAAGAGATTAGGGTTCGATTCCCTGATGAGGCTCCAATTTAAGTTCCGTTCGTAGAGTGGCCCATGCGCTTGGCTGCAACCCTTGAGACGTTGGTTCAATTCCAACACGGAACTCCAAATTTCGGTTGACAGTTTTGTTAACCTGTGATATAGTTATGATTGTTATAGTGGAAGTAGTCCGAATGGACGAGGACACCGCCTTGAAAGCGGCTACCCGTAACAGGGTTGGGGGTTCGATTCCCTCTGCTTCCGCCAATTTTGGAGCGTAAGGCAGATACGGTTGGTTGCGCAAGTTTGCTAAACTTGTCCGGGTAAAACCGGTGAGGGTTCGAATCCCTCTACCTCCGCCAATTTAATATGAAAGCGTTAGACCGAAAAGATATTGACCAAGTAAGACCTAAGTTTCTAGCAATGGTTGAAGATGCTTGGAAACGTGGCGAGGAAGTACCTTACGGTGTCACATACTTGTCTGACGCACCAATAACGGAAAAATATATTGCGTGGGCAAGAAAGAATTTGGGCGATTAGTATAATGGGAGAATGGGACTCTCACACAGTCTAGGCAAAGGTTCGATTCCTTTATCGCCCACCAAATCTAAGGTTAAGGGTTCTAACCGAGCATGAGCCGGGTCGTTTAATCGGCAGGCAAGAAAATGTGCCAAAGCAGAACCACAAGTTTGAGATACATACAGCAACCCAAAACTGCTCGAAAGAGCATCATGAGTCGAGTGATGACGACACAAATATATCATCCTGAGTCAACAGTAAATCAGTATCTCGTTATCGGAAAGTAGCGTAATTTGGCTATCGCGTCTGATTTGGGTTCAGAAGATTCCGGGTTCAAATCCCGGCTTTCCGACCATATTTCAAATAAAATTGGTCTTTCATATAGATTTGAACTACTTATAAATATGAAAGAAAAAATTTTACGGTTAAAAGGTGAAGGAAAACCCAATAAAGAAATAGTTCAAATTTTAGGATGTTCTAAAGCAACGGTTTCATATCATTGTTCAGAAAAAGTAAAACAATCATATCGTGACTATAGAAATAAAAATAGAAAAAAAACTATTAAAGATTTGAAAGTAGAATCGGGGGGTAAATGTTTCATTTGCGAATATGATAGGTGTTTTACATCATTACACTTTCATCACAAAATACCATCTGAAAAAATTGGCGGTGTCAGTGAAATGGTTTATACGCATGGAAAATATGCTTCTATAAAAGAAGCAAAAAAATGTGTATTGGTATGTGCCAATTGTCATGGTGAAATCGAGGAAGGAATAATTAAACTTTAATGACGGTCAGCAAGCTCACGATGTTGATACACTGACGGGGATAAGCTCCCGTTTAGAATGATGGAGAGTGAGTGGGTTTGTTCAAAGTACAAGAACAGATAAAAGATTTGACCCTTTCCCGTAACCCAACCGTCGTTATTTTTGAATGGGAGATTATGCTAATGGCAGACGGGAATCTTTACACGATTCAGGCATTGGTTCGATTCCAATATCTCCTACCATTTTATGAAAACAACAACCGTTACAATAGATGAATCTGGACTTAAAACGGCGAGTCTGTTTCGTGAACGTCAAGAGTATAGATTCAACAAAGAAGCCGATCAATATTTGACCGATTTGTATGATTCTGTGGGTGCCAAAACATGGAATCAAAAATATAATCTCTTGACTTTGATTTTGGGACGGTGTAATTTCAGTCATGACCCGACCGATGAACAAAAGACCAGAGCAATGGAATATGAAATTTTGGACCGTGGAGGATTGCTTGAATTGGTTTTGGTGTAAACATTTTGTTACTGTGGTGGAACGGCAGACACAATAGGCTAAGGACCTATCGGGTAATTCCATGAGAGTTCGAATCTCTCCAGTAACACCATTTTTTGTGAAAAAATTCTTTGTATTTGTTATATTGATGTTACTAACTGTAATGTCTTTGTTTGCGGTCGGATTAGCTTGGGATCCGAGTCCTGATTCAAATGTTACTGGGTATGCTATTCTTTATGGCACCAATAGTGGAAGTTATAAAATTAGAGTTGACGTTGGAAATCAAACCAACGTTACCATTCAACTACCGACCAACGGAGTCACTTATTTCTTCGTGGCCACGGCTTATACAATTAATGGAGTTGAAAGTCTCCCATCCAACGAAGTCAATTACACTTCCACCAACTCCACACCGCCGTTAACAAATTCTATTCCGACGGCTCCAACAGATTTCAAACTTTTCAACGTGAAGTAACCTATTTATTGACATGAAGAAATTCCTATTCATTAGTATAACCTTGATGATTTTATCATCCTGTGTGTTTGCCGGCGATTTTTGGTTTACGTGGAAACACAATCCGACCAATGAGTTCGTGACAAGTTATGTCATTGAACAAAGCAAATCTCCCAACACCAATTTTGTTGCGGTTGTTACCATATCCGGAACAACCAATGTCGGAGTAATAAAGGGGTTGACCGCTGGCACATACAAATTCCGCCTTGTGGCCAAGAATGGAGTAGGCACTTCGAAACCGTCATCTGAGTTGAGTTATCCGACGAATGCTCCATCGGCTCCATTGGAATTTAATTATACGGTGCCGAGGTAATTTATGGATTTGACCCAACTGAAATCATTTTTCGAGGATAACGCCGAGGGTTACTCCATGATGCGTTTGGTGTTTTTCCTTTGGATGTTGGTCTTGTGTTTCAACATTACATACAACACGATTCATTTCAAGGAATTGAAACCGATTGATTCTTCCTACGTGACACTGACGTTGGGTTTAGCAGTTGCAAAAGCTGCTCAAAGAATGGGTGAAAATGAACCAAAATAAACGTTGACACCAATTGGATTTGTGGTATCTTTGCCATAGTTCTTTGAATTTGGAAGAATTCTAACGCTGAATGGAGTAAAGCCTTCATTTAGAGGAAGTTCAAGACTGCTTAACTCGTTGTTTGGGAGGACTTGCTTAAACTCAGAAATTGGGTAGTTTAGACAAGTCCGATAAAACCACAAATCCGCAGCAATCCTAAAGTCCTGAGAATGTGAGTTATTCATTATTAAGGAATGGTTGGAGCAGTGACTATTAGCACGTCACCAAAACGAAAGTTTTGAGATAAATGTTAGATTAAAACAGAATCTTGGCTAACTCTTTCAATACTTATAGTCATGAACATAGGTGTTTATGCTATTCGGAATGTTGTTAATGGAAAACGATATCTTGGTTCTACTGGAAAGTTAAACAAACGGTGGAGCCAACATAAACTTTCTCTTAATCGTGGCGACCATTTTAACCCATACCTTCAAAATGCGTGGAACAAATATGGGGGGAATTGTTTTGTTTATGAAATTGTTGAACGTTGTTCTAAGACGTTATTGGTGGACCAAGAAGAACATTGGATTCGGAAACTACATTCATTCAAAGACGAACATGGATATAACATGTGCAGAACTCCAAGAGCCAGTAGATTGGGATGTAAAGCCACGCCGGAAACTGTTGCCAAAATGTCTGCTTCTCTGAGTGGAAAGAATCATCCCAACTGGGGAAAGAAAATGAGTGATGACTGGATTACGAAAATGAAAAAAGCCGTAACAGGTATTCCCAAGCCCAATTCAGGAGTAAAAAAGAAATACGTGGTGAATGACTCAAATGGAAATCCAATAGAAATCGTTGGATTGAGAAAATTTTGTCGTGAAAAAGGAATATCACCATCGATGCTGTTACGAGTCATTTGTGGAAAACAAAAAGAATACAAAGGATATGGGGTCGTCGTTCAACGGTAGGACAGTTCACTCGCACTGAACAGATAAGGGTTCAATTCCCTTCGGCTCCACCAAATCATTTTTGACTTGACATTTTGTGTCTATCGTAGATACTTATAGGCAGTTCTTTGAATTTCGCTGGCGAGTGAAACGGAAAGTCTTGGAAGAAATTCCTTGATGAATCATTACACCCTCATAAGGTGTAGATAGCAGGTTCGACTCCTGTGCTTCAGCAACCAATTTAGTAATGAGGTACCGGCTCAAACATGGTAGATGTGTATGAGAGAAGCGGGGGTCTAGCCTTACGAGGACCGGGTGAGTGAAGTTGCTAATCAAAGGTGCGGTAACAGCAAATCAAATTATTAAAGAAACCAAACCCACAAGGGATAAATCCTGCCGGAGGTAGGTCGTAGCGATGCCTACGAAAAAACGTTCAACAGTTGTGAGTTGTAAAAAGGACAACGGAGAAAACTGTAAATCACGCATCTTGTGAAATTTGGGGTCATCGTTCAATAGTAGGACATAACGTCGGCAACGTTGAAATCGGAGTGCGATTCTCCGTGGCTCCACCAATTTCGGAATTCCGAGTCAATCCACGGTGTCTATACAGCGATTTCCGACTGTGATAGTGGATAAAATAGACCGGCCAAATTTATTGGGGATTGTTGTAGTGGCAGCAAAGGACACTCTGAAAGTCAAAGTGAAGGTTCGATTCCTCCATCCCCAGCCAATTTGTGACGGGTGGGATTGTTTGTTCGGCGCCGTATTTGATACTAACGCCAGAAACACGGGCAATAAGTAGGGTGTTAAGTTCACCCGAAGACCGTGGTAGGTTATCCCCGAGCCTAAAGAGGGGTATGAGTTAGACATGATTCTAACATTCGAATCCCGTCACATTGGAAGCGTGGCAGAGTGGACTATGGCATCTGATTGGAAATCAGAAGGTCGGCGAAAGCCGGCCCGGAGGTTCGAATCCTCCCGCTTCCGCCAATTTTTATGAATTTCAAGTATTACGATGAGGAATATCCTCAGACCAATCGGGATAAAGCTCACTCTCCAAAACAAGGAATCAATTGGTGTATTTGTGATAGAAATCTGGTCGGTGATTGGGAACGTTGTAGTGTTTGTAAACGACGCAATGGGCGTCGTAGGTTAAAACCATAAAAGGATAGTAGGTAAATATTGGTTTGTTACGGCACTCTCGAAAAGTGCTCCGGGTAAAACCGGTGAAGCGTTCGATTCGCTCACTATCCGACATCTTCAATATAATAAGTTGATTCTTTTCCCCAATGTGTTATGATGTTTCCATGACACTTGAATCTCTTTACGAACAATATCCACATTTGGTAAAAATTGTCAAGAAGTTATATGATGATGGTTGGCAATTTGAGATTGATAATTGGGACAATGGACACAACTTTAATAATGAATGGATATTTCAGTTCAAGTCTCCACGTATGAAAGAATTTGCTGGAGAATTTTCACCTGAAAAAACTAGTCTTGCCAAATTTCGTAACCGAGAATCCCAAATTGTTGCTCGTGAATATCGTAAAAATCACGATGATTCTATTCATGACCAAATCCAAAAAGTGTTGACCCAACAATTTTTGAAAAATCCCACCAAAACCAAACTACCGAAAACCAAAATCCATATCACGTTATGATTACAAAACCAAACCTCAGCGAAGCTGAAATCCAACAAAACTATCAAGAATTCATTGCCTTCGTTGGTAACGAATTCAAAGGTGAACGCAAAGAACGTCTGCTCAAAATGTATTCTGAAGAACATTTGGGATTAAGTCTTGCCATGTCACCTGCTTCAACCACCGAACATTTCCATCTGTGTCATCCAGGAGGTTACATTCAACACGTAATGAACGTTGTCCGAAATTCCTTCGCTCAAAAGAAGGTCTATGAAATCAACGGGGGCACAGTTGATTGGACGGATGAAGAAATGGTCTTCGCTGCTCTCCATCATGACTTGGGTAAGTTGGGCGACCCTGAATTCGGTGATTACTACGTCGCTCAAAATGAATCTTGGAAAGAAAAGAAGGGCGAACTTTACAAACTTAATCCTAATCTGCCATACATGGAAGTTACTGACCGTGCAGTATTCCTTCTTCAAAAGTATGGTATTCCGATGACGTGGAAGGAATACTTGGGTATCAAGTTAGCGGATGGTATCTACAATGAAGCTTCCAAGAAATACTTGATTCAATACAATCCTGATTTGTTTTTGAAGACTGACCTGCCTCGTATCATTCACTTGGCGGATTATCTGTCATGTTTCACGGAGAGAAACGTTATGGTAAACTCTAAAGCCGTAGAACGGCTCTAAGAATCCCTTTCAAATAAAACCACACCTTCTGCTGGAAACGGCGGCAGGTTATTTTTTTGCGTAGGAAGAAATCTCCGCCTGTTTTTTTCAGGCATCCAACGTGGAGTCTAACATGGTCGTAACGATTATATTCACATCGTTTCAAGTTTTCCATGAGTTATCACCGTGGTTGGTTGTTTTGACCACTTATCAACCTCATGTGACTTTACCTTGCCTGACATGCTATATGTTTGACCGACTTCAAATCCCATATCCTTGTTGGTAATCCACTTGATGTTATTCTGGTCCATGTTCGTGAACACATACAAGAATGAGACTCCCCACTGAGAAGACAGCGGCTTTTTCACTTTCAAAGTGCCGTTAAACGCCACTCTCTGACCGACCGTTCCCACATACCCCTTACCCTGTGAAGTAGCTTCTTTTTCTTTCTCCTGTTCCATTCTCAGATAGGTTTGGAAGACTCCACCAAGATAATTGGCATTCTTGATATCCATCGTAGGAGCGTGGGCAATGATGTTTAGATTGCCAAAGTAGTTGGCCCAATCGGGAGAGTTCTTTCCAAGTTCATTGAAATCCATGCTTTTCATCCAATGACTAACTTTGGCGGCCAGAGCGTCCGCATCATTGTGAATTGATGGATTGGTTTTGGCTTGTTGGTGAACCCACGTTTGGTGTTTGCGGTCAAACATAACTTGAACGGCTTCTTCAGCGGTTGGATCTTTTCCAAATCCGGCCTTGCTCTTGGAAACAAACTCGCCTCTGGCTCGGTAAGTCAATGTAATGTATTTTAGAAGGGTTTCGGTGTCAACATGCCGGCGGAACGCATATGGTTGGCTTGCTTCACCATCCCCACCTTCATCATCCCATTCTTCTCCACCACTACCATCACGAAAGCCCCGCAGTTCTTCAATCAAGCGAGCATAGTTCATTAGGGCGTCAACCGATATGCCGGGCAAGAAACGACTCAAACACGCACTTCCAACTTGAATCAAATCACCCACCTTTTTATCAGGGAAACGTTCAGTGTCATCTTTGGTTAATTGTAAAATGAAAGTGTTGAACCGTTCACGTTTTTCTTTACAAACATCACACTCGGCCTTGGCGGTTCGGTAAACGGCGGAAAGATTCTTGATGGGGGAACTAGGAGCGATGTTCAGAATGTTCTCGCCGCCAGTGGTGTGTTGAACTTTGCCGATGAATGTGTAACCTTCAACATGGGGAGCGTTACCATCAATTCTTACGGTGTAGAGTTTTTTGACGCCGAGGTTTTCTTCACTGCCCCACATGTTTTGATTTTTGATGGGAATGTCCCGTTCGGAAACGACGACCAACTCCATATGTGGGACTCCCCAACGGTCGGCTTTCGCATTCAACTTGGCAATTTTCTCACGCAAAAATTCCAAACCTCGCTCTGGAATTTCCGTTTCTTTGGATAAATCATCCAACTGGATATCATTCTCCAACAAAATTCTTTTAACTATTGGTAACAAGTTCATAATGACAATACATTTATAAATATTCTCAACTTTCGTTAGAAATTACAATATCTATAGTCCGTTGACAAACTTAATTTTGGGATTGACTTTCATTCCTTGATCGTATAGTATTGAAATATGCCACTAATCAGTGATAAAAACACATTGTTAATTCGTTGTAAATGTCACGGACACGTTTTGGAAATTTCTTGTGATGACTATGACATGGAAGATAGGGGGGTTCCTGATTTTGATATCTCCGTCTGGAATCAGACACCGGCACCCTTTTCATTCTGGCAACGCATCCAAATGATTTACACTTTGGTAATGGGTAGAAATCTTGATGGTGGAGATGTTATCATTGATCGAGAAGATGCGGAAGTTATCATTCAGTTCCTCACTGAAAAATTAATTGCAAATCAAAACAAGATGATATACAATAAACCAAAACAAGTTCCAATAGATGATGGAGCTACTAATTCTAAACCTATCGTGTTAAAGTTTGACCCAACTAAACGAAGAATCCCGTGATTTATGAATGTTAAAAAATGTGAATGCTGGCATTGTAGCAGTTTCATGCCAAAAGTTCATTCCTTTGAAGACAAGTTGACTCCCGAACTCTTGGCCGAGTTTAACGTATTGATAAACGAATTGTGGATACATGCCGAAGCCGACTCTACCGATTTGGGTGCGTTGAATGCTAAAGTCGAAGGAATGTGGCCGAAGGAACAAGGCGAACAATACTACACACGAATCAATGGAAAGTTGTATGAAGTTTCGGGAAAACTTGTGGAAGAAGAACCACATAAACCCGAATGTAACCACGATTTTGAATCTGATGGCGGACAATGTAAACACTGTCACAAAACAGTGTTTGAATTAAACAATCCATGACAACCGAAAGAAACCAAAAAAAGACAAGGACGGACGCAGTTCCTACTCCGACACCTGTTTCAACCGTATTAGGGGAACAAGAAGATTGGCGACCCGGCGACCCCTCACCAACATATGTAGTAGTGAGACAAGCTTATGGAACAGACCATCGGGTGTCTGACCGAGAATACAAAACAGAAAACGACCCGATGGCAGTTATTGAACGAGACTTTTGGGCTCGTGTCATTAAGTTTCATCCTGATGGAACTTCGACAAATATTGTCAAGTTTGACAAACGAAAACATCGAATCTGGTAACGTAAACCCATTCGTAAGTTTTTATACGCAACGGATGCAAATCCGTTGCGTTCTTTTTGTCCTTTACCAATACGGTTAGATATTTATTTCCGTATGGCAAAGAAGTACACCAAAGACGAACAACCACATTATGTCTTGCCATCCGATAATGGAGAACTTGAAACCTTCACTAGAAAGTTCAAGATAGACATGATGGAACAAGTTGTATCGGTTATTGAATATGCTCTCAAATATCATCTTCCATTTGTTGAAGTATTTGAGTTTAAGGATTCCGATTTCGTCATTACCATTCCCGAAAAGGATTTTCTGACCAACCTTGACAACATCTACGGGTTCTATGTAAAAAATGAATCCTATGAGAAATGTCCTCGGGTGGTCACGTTACAGAAAACACTCAAAGTGAAAGTAGTCTCTTCGACTCCTAATGAAAAAATCACGAGCTGAAACCAACGCAACGAGGGATACCAGTCCCGTCATACCACAACGAAACAAACTACGAAGCCAATTATCAATATACCAAAGAGAGCTTAACGAGAAACAAAAGCAATTTTTGGAATTGGCCTTAGACAAACAGACCAAACTCATGTTTGTTTCGGGGCCCGCAGGTACCGCAAAGACCTACATGGCAATCTATGCCGCCCTTTCACTGATGAATGAAAGACGTGTTAGTGACCTGATTTACATTCGTTCCGCGGTTGAATCATCCGACTCCAAACTTGGCTTCTTGCCGGGCGAAACCAATGAAAAAATGGCACCCTACATGCAGCCGTTGATGGATAAATTGTTGGAATTACTCCCCAAAAATGATATTGACCTTCTGAAAAAGGAAGATCGCATTTCTTCAGTGCCAGTAGGATTCTTGAGGGGTTTAAATTGGAATGCTAAAATAATCATTGCTGATGAAGCTCAAAATATGACTTACAAGGAGTTGTTTACTCTCATAACCAGAACAGGCGAGTTTAGTAAGGTATTCATTTTGGGCGACCCTGAACAATCAGATATCAATGGAAAGAGTGGATTTATTAAAATGATTTCACATTTTGACGACGACGAATCCAAAGTCAATGGAATTCAGACGTTTCATCTGATGGAGAATGACATCGTTAGAAGTGGTCTTGTTCAATTCATCATCAAAAAGGTCAAAAAAACGGTTTGAGTTATCTATTTATTTGGCGTAACATATTATGGCCAACGAAAAAGTAAGTCAAATGACGGGATTGACCGCCGCTGAAATTGCGACGGATGACATTTTTCTTGTAGGCGACATCAGTGCTCACGCGTCAAAAAAAATAACCGCTGACCAACTTCTTACCTTCATTGAATCTAGTGGAAGTTTTGTTGCGGTGAGTTCTGGAAACGCAGATACCGCTTCTTATATTTTGGGGTCAAACGTGGATGGAGCTGTAAATTCTTCTAGTTATTCTTCGTTTGTAGTGTCTGCCAGTCATGCCTTGAGAACGGATTTAGCGGCCACAGCTAGTTATTTTAGTTCATCGGTAGCATCAATTGATACCGCGTCTTATTCTTTGATAGCTAAAACTTCCTCATATGCTATGTTGGCAGGAAATTCGTTGGTTGCAACTACAGCTGCGAATCTGTCTTATACTGGTATTCCAAATGGAACGGCTTCGTTCGCTATATCGTCTTCCAATTCAATTCTATCGGTAACGGCACAATCCACATCTTTTTCTGAATCATCTTCGTTTTCGATTACTTCTTCATTCACAATATCATCAAGTTTTTCCAACTATTCAATTATTAGCGACACTGCAAGTTATGCTTTGGGGTTTGATAATCCGGTGAAAGCATGGGCTATGGTAACTTGGAGTTACGGAGGGTTGTATAGTCAACCCCAATTGTATATGAATTATAATGTGAATTCAATTGTTTATAGTCGAGCGTGGGCAGCCGGTAATTTTACGTGGTTAGAATATGCGGTAACATTTTCAGCTAATTTACCATCAACCAATTACATTGCGGTCGGTCAGGCATTCTCACCATTCGCAAACCCTGAAAAACAAGATGTAATTTTTCATCCTGTGTATAGTAACCGAACCACAACGACGTGTATAATTGCTTTAGCCGTTGATACGGCTACTTACGGTATATCGGTGCCTACATTTTTCTCTGGAAGTAGTGGTTCGTTTCCAAATGGAGAGAACACCTATTTGACATTCCAAATTTTAGGAACATAATATGAGTCACAAAAGAGTATCACAATTGACTGGATTGACTGCTGCAGAAGTGGCAAGCGGTGACTTGTTCTATGTGGTTGATGTCAGTTCCAGAGAAGGTAAGAAATTGACGGCAGACCAACTGAGCACATATCTTAACGCAAGTGGTAGTTTCACCGTAGTTACGTCTGATACCGCGTCTTACATTCTTGGTACAGGGGTTCATGGAACGGTAACGGCTTCTCTTACTTCTTTGTTCTCAGACTCGTCTTTGTCGGCATCGTGGGCATCTTCCTCAATATCTTCATCGTGGGCAACGACGGCTTCATTTTCTATAAATGCTACAGCAGGGACATCTGTTTCGGCCTCGTGGGCATCCTCGTCAATTAGTTCGTCATGGACAACCATCGCAGGCACCGCCTTAACAGCTACAACCGCAGCTTCGTTGATATATCCTAATTCGTCAACGGCGTCGTATGCCATAAAAGCTCAGTTGGTTGATACAGCATCATTTTCTAAAACCGCGTCTTACATAAGTGGAATTGGTGCAGCGGTTGAAACGGCTTCATATTCTGACAAATCAGGATATTCTGATACTTCACAACTATCTAATGCGGCGTTAGAGTTAAGTTATCCAAATACATCCACAGCTTCATATGCTATGATAGCAGAAAATTTCTCATATAATCATTACGTTGATTATGGAATTTTCTTGGCTACTACTCAATCTATTTCTGCTTCACAGTTAGATTTGGTAAACGTCTCTCATTCTCTTGGTGTAGCTAAATCAACCGATGTTAGAGTCGTTGGAACAGTGATAGTTCCTTATACATCATCAATCGTGGTTAACGAATCACTTACTTTGAAAATAAAGAGTAGAGATACGGGCATAGAGGAAACAATTGATTCTACTCCAATTTATTTTGATGTTAGCCGTACAACAAATTTGTGGGATAGTTTGATGTCTGGTTCAATGAAGATTCCTTATGTGCTCGAAGGAAGTTCTAGTTTATTGGGAAATTATATGATGTTTGTTACTGGGTCATCTTCCAAGATTCAAATAGAGTCAACACGAACAAACCGTTTCAATATAGCAAGTCTCAGTGACAATTTAAGCGTTTCCTTAACCGAACCACCTTTGTTTCAAGTATCTCCCGACGGAGCCGTATTGATAACTTTTTATACGGGAAGTCACGAAGGCCCATTCACAGATTACCGAGATGGAATGTTAGCTACGGGGTCTTTGACCATTGATGACGTTAGTGTAAGAAATACGTTGGCCAATTCAATTCGTTATGTTTGGTCGTTGAAAAATCTTACGGGGCTTGATTGTGGACAGTGTATGTTCCTAACGGAATTAACTGGTATGCCAGATACTCTTGTAACTTTGTCTTGTGATAGTAGTTCAATTTCAAACATATCATCGTTGTCTAATACTACGATGTCACACTTTCAATGTGGAAACAACAATCTGACAACCCTACCATCTCTTCCAACATCGTTGTCTTTTTTGAATTGTTCAAATAATAGTTTGACCACTCTTTCAGGCCTTCCAAATACTATGTCGTATTTAAACGCATCTAATAACTTGATAACATCCATCCCATCAACGTTTCCTTATGGATTGCCTGAGTTGTATTTGGATTACAATCAAATTGTAACTATGAATTCGACGTTGCCAGATTCTTTGGCTACCATGTCAATTTCTAATAATCCAACGTTAAAGTTTTGGTTTTCATCGTTTCCAACCTCATTATCTTGGTTAGATATTAGCTATACAGCACTATCAAGTATCACAACCATTTCACCTGCTTTATTATATTTGAATGCTATCAGTTGTAGTTTGTTACAAGGAACGATAGATACGATTTGTTCTCAGTCAGTGGTGAACGGTCTTTCGAACGGAACCATTTATTTCAATGGAAACGGGCCAATAATGATAAGTACAGTTAACAACTATATCCTTCCATTGCAGGCCGCAGGTTGGACGGTCGGATATGATTACGCAATATAATAACCTATGTCAAGCATAAGAATAAGTCAATTAAACAGTTTTTCTACTATCAAAACGGATGATTTTATTCCTTTGGTTGAAAGTAGTTCGCTGACAACTTATCGTGTCACTCTTACTTCTTTTAATAGTTGGTTTGCTGATAGTGGCTCTGTTTTATCTGCCTCTTGGGCCAGTTCTTCTTTAACGGCCCGTTCGGCCTCTTGGGCATCCAGCAGCATTTCTTCATCTACAACTTCACATTTGATGTATCCAAATACGTCAACAGCTTCGTATGCCATGACAGGATTATCAGCAAGTTGGGCAAATTCAGCGGGCACAGCTATTACTTCGGTTTCTACAACGGGAACTGCTTCCTATGCAACCACTGCTAACTCGTCTTCCTATGCAGGGTCATCTTCAATGGCGATAACAGCCTCATATTTCAATTTCAGTTTACCGAGTAGCACGCCACCATTCGCATCCGCTTCGTTGTCGGCCTCGTGGGCGTCCGCTTCCCTTAGTTCCTCGTTTGCTACTACGTCAAGTTATAGTGGAACGGCATCATTTGCAATAAACACTTCTGCCGCATCAACGGTGGTAAAAGCATTTGGTACATTTTACGCAACGGGTTCTCTTACTACGCCATACATTAGAGCCAATCTGATGCCATTTTCTGGAAGTTACAATTTCATAAGTGCATCTTATCAAGGAAATCGTTCGACCTCCGGAGATACGAATGGCATGCTTTCAAGTTCTATGGGAAAAATTCCATTTCCACAAACATCTTATGGAAGTTACCATACGTGGATATTTCACATGTCCACTCCAATGCCAACAAAGAATTATACGGTTATATCCGCGTGTGGTGGAGAACAAGGAAGTGAATGGATGGAGATGACGTGTTTTCCTCTGGGGGCTAGAACGACATCCGCATTTTCTTTGTCACTGGTTGCCTACGATACAAACTGGGATAGTAGAACAACGGAAATAAATTGGATGTCATTGATGGTATTGCATCCATAAACTGTATTACATGAAAGATAAACTCTTGTCGCAGTCTCGTTTTCCTTGGATTTTAGGTGGCACCGCCCTCTTTATAGCTTTGTGTGCAGCTTGTTTTTCCGTCTATGGAATCGCCACCTTGTTCGCGGGAGCTACCATTTCGGTCATGATAATGGCATCATCATTAGAAATTGGCAAATTGGTTGCTACTACTTTTCTTTACCGATATTGGGAAAAATGTCAACGGTATCTTAAAACCTATTTGGTAATATCCGTCTTGGTTTTAATGGGCATAACATCTCTTGGTATTTTTGGTTATTTATCTGCTGCTTATCAAAAATCATCCATTGAATTTGAGGTTTCTCAAGACCGTATTAAAACCGTGGAAAGTCAGAAAGTATTTTATCAAGACAAAATTGTTGAGGCTAAGAAACGGTCGTCTGATTTGGGTAAACTCAGAACATCTCAAGAAGCTCGTATGGGTGAAGTGTTGACCAATGAATTTCTATCAAGAAATCCTATTCAGTTGAAACAACTTCAACAACAAACCGTGGATTTGATTATGCAGACTGACAAGGATATGAAGGAACAGACCGACAAGATACAGACCAGCATTGAAGATGTTCAAAAAATTGATGAACAGGTAAATCAGTTGAAACTTGTGTCTGCCGAGAAGAAAGACATTCAAACCTTTAAATTCGTAGCTGACGCTTTAGGTCTTTCTCTTGATATTGTGGCAAGGTGGTTTATTATATCTATCATTTTCGTTTTTGATCCATTGGCTATTTGTCTTATTCTAGCTTACAACGTTTCTGTCTTTAGACGTGAAGATGAACGAGTGTATGATGAAATTCCAATACAACCCAATGAAACCAAAGTGATACTTCGGGATGCCGAACCTCTAAAGGTTGAAGAAAAACAGATTTTGACCGATGCTCCCACGCATCTTCAAACATCAGCGTCTGTAATGCCTGATAAAATAGACTCTAGGATGGATACATTTTTTAAGCAATATTTTAAAAGATAATACTTGACAAAGTACAAAGAAAGTACTAAACTGGTAGTAGAATAAATATTTACCGCACTTAAAATTGGCATTTCAGAAATTCTTGGTCTATGTATGTCGCTGACTACCAAAAAGGTAAACCAACGATATGATGAATCAAAATGACATCGATTACATAGCAAAATTGCTGAATAACGCCATAAGAAACCGAGACTGGGAAATCATTACCGACGTTCAAGAATACGTTCAAGAATTTCAAGAATGCCCAGTCTTTGAAGAAGAATAATTTATGTTGGTATTTGTTACAATATTGCTGAGTATCTGCTTAATTGCATCCACCGTCGTCATCGTTCTGTTGTATAAGGCTGGCGTGCGTCAACTCTCCGTAAATGAAATTTTCGAAGAAGATAATCAACTTCTGAAAGAATGGATTTCGGAATTTCGAGCTGATGTGCTAAAGACTTATGCCCACATGAAACTTCTTGACGATAAACAAATGTTCGAAAAAGATGACGAAGTAGGCGTTGTCTTTCACGATATGATGGAACTCATTCACGAGTTGAATGAGAGAACTCAAGAAACCGAAGGAGAATAATTCGTTTCTATGAAAAAGAGAAAAACTCTAAAGACCCGTCATGTCCCCCCATCTAATAAAAAAATCAATCGCAAGCCAGAAAAGTTGATTAAAACCAAATCGTTAAAGAAAACAAAAAAATTGTTGAAGAAGATAAACAACCTACTTCCTGTCCCTGTCGAAATAGTCAAAAAAACACGTAAAACAAGACGGCCAAAAACGCCGTCGGACAAGATGTATTTTACTCCGGAAACGGAACGTTACATCATCATGTATAATGCAGAAACTGACTTACAAAAGCGAAACGAAATTTACAACACCCACATTGCTTATGCTTTCAATAAGTTGGTTGAAAACATTTTCAACACATTCAAATTTTCCTATTTTGAAACGAGTCCGCTGGATGTTCAGAAGGAATGTGTATCCCACCTTGTAGCCAATATTCACAAGTTTGAAGCGGATAAAGGTAAAGCCTTTGGATATTTCTCGGTAGTTTCCAAACATTATCTCATTGCGTTAAACAATTCAGTTCATAAACGCCGAAATCAACATGTTGAAATTAGTGAAGAACATGAAGAACATACGGTTCAACTTCAAAGTGAAGATAAACATCATAAACAAGAAGAAATGAAAGAATTCATGCGTTTGATGATTCTGTTTTGGGAGAATAACGTTAGTAAGATTTTCAACAAACAACGTGATTTGGATATTGCCAATGCGGTAATAGAATTATTCCGGAGTTCTGACCGAATTGATGCGTTTAACAAGAAGGCTCTTTATTTGTATATTAGAGAAATATCAAACTGCAAAACTCAACAAATTACAAAAATTGTAAACAAAATGAAACAGTATCAAACAAATATAAGAAAGTCCTATATTGTTAATGGGTCTGTTAATACAGAAAATTACATAAAGGTATGATTTCTAAAAATAAAGAAGGTAATTGATGTAGAAAATATCCAACTTGTATTAAACCAACAATGTTTATTCGTTCCAATGAAAAAACCGAACGGTTATAGATTTGTAGTAAGATGTATGTATGAAAATATGTTTTCGGAACTTAGATTTATTAAAGAAACACAATCCAAAAACTTGGAATAGATTGAGAAAATTGTCCTTCAAATTCGAAGATTGTGGTAATGCCAGACAACGTTTTCATACATTAGAAGAAGTTGGACCAAACCATATTAAACAGTGGGAAAAAACTAAAACTAAACCGATACCTAAATCATTTATTCGGATTTGTATTTATAAAGGCAAAATAATTGCGTGGGCAATGTCTTTTTTGGGAGATTTAAGTTGTTATACTCAACCAAAATATAGACGTTTAGAAATTCAAAAAACGATGATGTTGTACATGAAAAAACATGCTTTTGGATTGGAAGTTCATGATGACACCTCAGCAAGATTTAGAACGTTTGATTATTACTTATGTAAGCAAAAAGTTTGAAGAATCGTTACATACCTATATTTATGGGTATGGATACCGATTTCGAACTTTACAAAGGTAAGTCTTTCAAAGATTTATGCAAGGATATCTACTCTAATCAGGAGAACCGAAAAGAGCAGATTGAAACTTTCATCGATGACTTGCGACCCCTAATCAAGAATGTTAACGACGCGATGATTGTCGTTCCTTTGATTAAAGGATATCTTGATACTGGCAATACCAATGACGACCACTTGGTTCGTTTGGCAGCCATCATCCAAAAAATCATGACTGCTCAATCTCAGACAGAAGAGGGGTCGAATCTTGGTTTGACCGAAGAAGAAAAGAAAAACTTGATGGCTGAAATTGAAAACCTCAAGAATTCTGACACGGTGGTTATAAAAAAACTTTCCAAAGAAGATTCGGATAAGGAAAAGACGTAATTTATGGCGTATTGGGATAGACCAACAAGCACTTCAGCGCCTTCAATTGATTCGGTTTCACTTACTAAGAACCGTGGTGGTGGAACGCAAGATGCGTTCTACGAAATAGAGCCAGCGGTAGTTCTTGACATCATTCTGGATAAAAACCACCCCTATCTCAAGAAGAATCCATTTACGATTAACCCTGATAGATGGCCTTCCGATATTAATAATTTGCCTGCCAAGAAAACTGACCCTGATTATACTTGGGTGGGGCGGGCTTCCATACGACTGCTTTTTTCCCAACGAAACATCGAGAAGGATGATTTGATTTGGGCCATTCCGTTAGACTCAAATCCGGAGGAATATCCTGTCCTAAATGAAGTGGTCGGAGTGGTTTCTTACTTGGGTCAATATTACTACACTCGACGAATTAATATTTCCAATTGGCCCAATGTCAATGCAGATTTCAATTTGGAGTTAACCAATGGCGGGTTTCATCAAACACAGAATTCTCCCGTTGAAGGAAATCGTGAGTTAAGAGCGACTGACATTTCTCCGTTTATACCATTTCAGGGCCCTCCATCCAAACTTCGTGCATTAGGAGGCACAAGTTATCAAGGGGCATTAGGACGATATTTTTTCTTCAACCCAAAAATCCGCTCGTTGAAACGATATGAAGGCGATCACGTTATTGAAAGTCGATTTGGTCAGTCAATTCGTTTTTCTGCCTACGACAACAACCGTGATAATGACAAGGGAACGACTGATACCAACATCGTAAACAATCCCTACAAAGTTGATGCCAATGTGGATATTGGAATCGGTGGAATTCCTTCGGGAGATGGTAAAACAAAAAGTTATGTGCCTGGTCCGGGCAATCCAATGATTCTGATTCGTAATCGGCAACGTCAACCCACGACTGCATTGGAAGAAAAGAATGTTGGTGGTTACGTGTCCGAAGACATTAACAAAGATGGGACATCTATTCATATAACATCAGGATTGACCACCAGTGAATTCAAAACCACCTGTTTGAAAAAGATGTGGGGTACGGGAGAAGAACAGTCAGGATTTAATGGCACCACGTTATTCAAGTATCCAAAGTTGATGGGGGACCAAATCGTAATCAATAGTGACCGGTTGATTTTGTCATCCAAAACCGCAGAAACTTTCCACTATTCCAAAAAACGATACGCAGTTGTAACCGATGATGAATATACGATTGACGCTCACAATCAGATGATTTTTACCACAAATAACAAAGTGGTCTTAAATTCCCCGGCTATTTATTTAGGAGAGTATGACCAGACCAACGAGCCAGTGCTCCTCGGTCAAACGTCTGTGAATTGGTTGTATGATTTGTGTCAGTGGTTGTTAATTCATACTCACTGGTACAAACATACCCATCCGGATGCTGGAAAAGCGAACCCGGACAAGACTCAGACAACGGTTCAAGCAGCCTCTTTGACACAGTTAAGGGACCAATTGAACACGTTGATGAGCCGTCGAGTGTTTACGGTCGGTGGAGGTTTGGCTCCCGGTAAAAATGGATTGACAGGCGTTGTAAAAGGTGGAGCTGCACCAGTAGTAGTGACTTTACCATCAGGAACAGGTGTCCCCGGAGGATTTACGGGAGCAAATAAGAAGACAAGTGCAACTGAAAAACAAAAACAAGAAGATGATGTGAAAGCATCACAAACGGCAGCTGTGGAGGCTGGGAAGGCCGCCAGTCAGGCAGACACGGATGCCACGGCAGCCCGAGCAGCGTTGAATACGGCAGCCCGAGCAGCATCAACGGCTCGGACATCTACTTCCACGGCAGCCGCAAAAACGGCCTCGAAGGCATACAAGAGTGCCAAGACGAATGCCGACTCGGCAAAGAAATATGCTGGTGAATCGTTGGTGTCTTCTAAAGAAGTTGAAACGGCATCGAATGATTTTGTAAGAATTGAGGCAAAAGTGGCAACCGTGGATGCTTCAAACAAAGCCAAGATAGCGGCTAGTGCGTCCGCTGGCGATAGAAAAATCGCAGAAAATGCAGCGGCAACCGCGAGTGCCGAAGCAAATAAAATAGTAACACATACAGGGAGAACACGATGATGAAACCGAACACAAATGAACTATTAAAACAAGTGATTCGAAAGATGGTGAAAGAAGAAGTAACCGCTGAAGTTAACAAGGCGATGAGCAAAATTTTGGTTGAAATGGTGAAAGAAATCAAAAACACACCAACAACTCAGACCATCACCGAAGAAGAAACGCCTGAGGTTCCTGTATTGAAGACCAACAATCCGAAGTTGAATTCTATTCTTGCAGAAACGGCTCGTAACTACAAACCTTTGCCAAGGGGTGAAAACACTTCTCTCGTTGCCTTGATGGAAGGTGGGTTTGAAAAGATTGGCAAGCATGAAGCATTAGAAGTCGGTCAACCAAAGACCAAAATGGAATTTTTGAAACAAATGGTTAATGAATCGGTTCAACCGCACGCGGATTCGGTGTTGGATGTGGCTCCCGAAGAATTGCCTGTTGGATTACAAAACATTTTCAAGAAGGATTTCAAGGCGATTTTGACTCTGAGCAAGACCAAACGTGGCGGTTATTCTCCAAATGTCTCGATGGATGGTTAATTTATGGCAACTTCACAACCAATACAAACTCCCATAGGTATTACTTTACCTCTCCGTGATAGTAATAGCGGGTACTTTGAGCAGTCATATGATACTTTGACCCAAACCAAATCAAATATCATCAATTTGTTGAATACCCGACCGGGAGAGCGTAGAATGCAACCAACCTTCGGGTCACGACTTTGGAATCTGTTGTTTGAACAAAACACGGATACTTTGCCTGATATTGCGGCAAATGTTGTCAAAGAAGACATTTCAATGTGGATACTGAACGTTACCGTGGTAGATGTTACAGCAAATCTATACAAAAGTGACCAAACAAGTGCTGACCGTGATATTTATAGATTACAAGTAGCGGTTATTTTTATGCTTAATATGACCAAACAGAAGGATACAATTTCAATTACTGTGGATAACATAACGATGTAATTATGACTAAAGAAGAATATAAACTTTATACTAATGTTATGGAAGGAAATTAACGCCGTGGCAACAACTACTAATAAATCATTTCAACCAAAAAGTAAGGAAGTCCGTTATGTCAATCGTGACTTCTCACAGTTTCGTGAGGGGTTAATCAATTTTGCTAAATATTATTTCCCGAATACATATAAAGACTTTTCGGATAGTTCACCCGGCATGATGTTTATTGAAATGGCATCCTACGTCGGTGACGTTCTTTCCTACTACACCGATTACATCTTCAAAGAAGGGTTGTTGTATAACACCCAAGAGCGAAAAAACATCATTGCTCTGTCAAGATATTTGGGGTATCGAACGAAACCAGCTCGTGGTGCGACTGGCAAAGTGGATATTTTCCAAATCTGTCCAGCAGCTACGGTGAATGGTGAATATGTTCCCGATGAAAAATTCACGTTGAGCATTCGGGAAAATATGCAGGTTTCCAACAATGCGGGGGCATCCTTTCTTACCTCCGAACCTATCAATTTTGGAGTTGATACTGACCTTTCTCCACGAACATCAACCGTTTATCAAAGAGATTCAACGGATGTTCCTACTTTTTTCCTACTTCAAAAAAACGTAAACATCCGTTCGGGAAAGTTAGTCACCAAGACATTTACCATCAACGAACTTCAAACATTTCTGAAACTATTTTTAGATGAAAACAATGTTTTGGAAATCATTGATGTGCGGGATTCGGATAACAATCGTTGGTATGAAGTTGAATTCTTAGCTCAAGAAACCGTTCTTTACGATGTTCCCAACGACGAAACTTTCGAAGGTACACTCTCCCAATACAAGAATACGGTGCCCTACATCTTGAAATATCTCAAGACCTCACGCCGTTTTACCGTCACGGTTGACGAAAATAACAAAACCTATTTGGAGTTTGGTTCAGGCACCAATGGCTTTGCTGATGAAATCATCAATTTGAGTTCTCAACAAATTGGAGTGGGTTTGTCAAACATGAACAATCTGAACCTGTCACTTGACCCATCCAATTTCTTGAAGAATGACACCTATGGGCTTTCTCCAACCAATACAACTTTGACGGTCACTTACACGATTGGCGGCGGTTTTGACTCCAATTCTCCCTCAAACTCAGTGGTCAACATTAATTCATCTGACGTAGATAATACGACCGATGGATTACCGCCGGAAGAAGCCACGTTGTTGAACACGGTCAAAACTTCGCTACGAGTAAACAATGAAGACCCAACCGTAGGCGGTGCCGGTCCAGAATCCAATGAAGATATTCGACAGAATGCTATTGCGGCTTTTGCAGCCCAACAACGTGTCGTTACTCAAGCGGATTATCTGACACGAGTGTATTCTATGCCACCAAAATACGGGTCTATTGGTAAGGTTCAAATCATCACCTACAACAGCTTGGATGTCAATCAAAACCAAATTCTTACAGGCACAGTAAACGAAAACAACGTAGCGACCGTTAACAACGCCAATACTCAAAACTATTTTCGTAAGATTTCGTATGACCGAAGCAATCCATTTGCCGTAAACTTGTATGTGTTGTCGTATGATGAAAACAAAAACCTAACGGTACCGAATGATGCTTTGGTAACGAATCTTATGACCCACCTGAAAAAGTATCGTATGTTGACCGATGGTGTCAACGTTATTGATGGTTACGTTATCAATATTGGGGTGGAATTTGTCATCACCGTGTTTCGTGGCTACAACAAAAAGGAAGTATTGCAGAACGCAATTGATACCGTCAAGGAATTCTTTGACATTGATAAATGGGAATTTTCACAATCCATCAACCTAAGCAATCTTCGTTTGGAAATTGCCAAAATTGAAGGAGTTCAAAGTGTTGTTTCGTTGAAGATTAAAAACCTTACCCCGTTGACAACGAACGGAGATAACTATTCAGTAGTGGAATACGATATTGCTGCGGCGACTCAAAATGATATGGTTTATCCATCGCTCGATCCCTCTATTTTTGAAGTCAAATATACCGACAAAGACATTAAGGGCACGACTTGTTAAACACTATGTATATGGTATGATACGGCTTAAACGTTTATTAAATGAAGACATAGAACGTAAATATCTTCTACCTCCAAATGGAGATATATTTCAAGTTCGTGACCATGTTTATTGGGCCGCTAAAGGAATTTTACAAAAAAAATATGGAAACTATAGCAATGAACATCTCTCCGAAGTAATAGAAGACGTTTATGATGATTTGGAATTATTGGGTTACAAGATTTTATTGTTTTCTCCTGATGATACTCTTTATATTAGAGGAAACAACGGAATTCACGATTTAAGTTCTTATCAACGAAGAAAAATTGAAGATTTGTCCATAAAATTAGGAGAAGAAGGAACTCACGTTCATATTCAATTAGAAGATGATGGCGGACACTACGAAACAATTTGGACACATCCATCTTACATAAAATAATTATGCATCATTTCATTTATCCATCCCAAGATACCTTCATAACCAACACGGTGAATTATGCCGATGCTAACTTTGGTTTGGATGAAGTATTGCGAGTAGGAACGGAAAACCTGACGGCCCGTTATACCTCGGATACAAGGGTTTTTTCTTACACCAGCGCTAGCGTTTCAGGTTTGTGTATTGAATTGTTTTCAGGCACAGTTACAGGGTCTTTGTATGGTTACGCCTCTTACATTTCAGGAAGCGTTACAGGCGGTACAGGTAGTGTTAGTGGCTCTGGATTTTCAGGTTCCTCAAATCTATACGGAAATGTTTTTTCAGGAAGTATTGTTGGATTCGTTGGAACGATAAATGGTTTCACTGGAAATCTAACCGGAGTCGTAACGGGCCACTATACAGTATCTCAATCATATCAAACGACGGCAACTAAAAAGTATGTCAATCGTTCATTGGTGAAGTTTGATTTGACCTCAGTTTCTCAATCAATTTCTTCGGGTGATATTGCAGCTCCGAAGTTTGTTTTGAAATTGAAGGTGGCTCGTGAAGAAACCCTTCCAATCCCATACATCCTTTACGCATTCCCGATTAGTCAAAGTTGGGTAATGGGTAACGGTTATCGTTCGGATGGGGGGTCAACTAAGGGAGCAAGTTGGAATTATCGGGATTATTATTCCGGAAGCACTTGGGCTACAATAACCGATCCCAATGGATTGTCACCCGTTGATTTTATCAATACTCCAGCATTGACGCCGTTGGTTTGGGCAAGGGGCGGCGGTACATGGTACACGAGTGCCTATGCTAGTCAGTCGTTTAATTATGAATCGGGGGACATCAACATGGATGTTTCCAATGTTGTTTATGGTTGGTTGAGTGGTAGCATTCCAAATGAAGGCATCATATTGATTTCTAGTGAGGAAACCAATGCGACAGGTTCGGACATGGGATTGTATTTCTTTAGTCGGGATACTAACACCATCTATCAACCATGTTTGGATGTTGGGTGGGATGATACCGCTTGGACAACTGGCAGCGTTTCAACGGGTAGTGTAGTCATTTCCACAATAGAATCTGGCTACCGTGGGGATATCACCAATGCTACCATTACGGCAACTGTAACTGGTAGTTTTTCAGGAATTACAAATTACACTTCTAGCGTATCCAATTCGGCATGGGGAGTCATCAGTGTAAATGGAACGGCAGGAACAATTCTTAACGCATCAATATTTGGAAATTTTTCAGGGTCGTTAAGCAGTTCGGTAAACACTTCGAGTTTGGTTACAAGTTCGTTTTTACTTGGAACGGTTCTAAACGGAATTTTTGGGGGTTGCACCTTTACTTCTAGTTTGAGTGGCTATACTTTGGGATTGGGTTATTTGACAGGTTCATGGAATTCCCAAAGTATGATTGGTGGGCGTGTGGAGGCCAACATGCCATTCGCTCTTTATCCCAACATTTACGCCCTAGTTTCAGGCCCATATGTCAATGGAACAGCCTTTGGAACGTTCAACATTTCACAATCTTTGGGTAGTGCTAGTTTCAATGGCGTATTTACCAACGGATTGTTCAATGGTGCATTGATTTCGGCTCAAATTAGTGGCACATTTCTTTCTAGCAGTTATTCGTGGACTAGCAGCGTAACGATTGTTTCTTCCAGCCTTGAGCCGGTGGAATTCAATCAACCATTTGTCACTGTCATTCAAAACTTACCCTCAACCGTGAGAGCCGGAAACATTATGAGAGTCAATGTTTTCGCTCGCCCAGAGTTTCCATTCAAAAACTTCCAACGCCGAACTCAGTTTACGCAGTATCTCACTCCACAATATCTGCCTACCGCCTCTTACTATGCGATAAAAGATAACGAAACTGACCAGATAGTTGTTGATTTCGACAACAACACAAAATTAAGTTGTGATACCACAGGCAACTATTTTCTTTTGGATACCACAGGTTTACCGCAAGAAAGATATTTCAAACTTCTATTGAAAACTGAACAAAGTTCATCTGTGGTGACTTTTGACCGAGGCGATATTTTCAAAATCGTAAGGTAATTTATGAGTTACCATAGAATTTGTTCTAAATGTAAAACGATTCTCGCCTATTTGAATTATGATTCTTGGTATAGGGCGAATAAAAATAATTGTGTATGTGGTTCGTGTTCTAAAAAAGGTGTGCCCAATGGAAGACTTGGAAAAAAACATACATCAGCAACCAAGTTAAAAATAAGTTTATCATCTAAAAACAGACCTCCAGTTTCTAAAGAAACAAAGAAAAAATTATCTATTGCTCGTAGAAAAAGAGAAATTACTTTAGAAACAAGAATAAAAATGAGTAATTCCAGAAAAGGAAAACCGTTTTCAGATGAACATAAACTAAATCTTTCAATATCTAATAAAGGAAAAAAACGAAGCGAGGAAACTAAGTATAAGATTAGACTTGCTACAATAAACGATTTGAAAAGAAAAGGAATAGTTTTTGGATGTGAGGGGTCTAATAATTTTAATCCAAACGCCTGTTTATTCATTGACAAACTAAATATTGAAAGAGGATGGAATCTTCAACATGCTAAGAACGATGGAGAAATTGAATTGTATGGTTATTTTGTAGATGGTTATGACAAAGAAAGAAACATCATTTTTGAATATGACGAACCACGACACAACAAAACAAATAAAAAACAAAAAGACTTGATTAGGCAAAACAATTTACTAAAAGAAATAAATCCATCACACTTTTTAAGATACGATGAAAAGAGTGATTTGTTGTATGATGTATTATGACAAATTTTAATCAACAAACCAATAACTTTCAAAATTATGGAGTTTACAATTACTTGTTTGATGAAGCGGGTAACGAGATTCTGAATCCTTCATCGTCCGTTTTTCAACAACACTTTGTCGCATTTCCAACGGTGAATATGGATTATGACAACGCAAAAATCCAAGCATTTTACAATCCAACATTGACGGAATTCGTGCCGACACAAGCTACGGGGAGCCAGTCGGTATTGCCCCAAGAAATCATTGACCAAATCAACGAGGTAACACAAAGGAATCAAGTGTTGAGCAATCAGTTGGATGAAATGATTGCTAAGAGTGAATTGACTTCCGCTGAAGCCGATTCGCAATTGGTCAAGGATATCATCATGACACTGAGAATTCAGTTGGGTCAGGGCACGAGCACCACTGACTTTTACAGTGAGTTTCCATATTTACCAATACCAATTGACCAACGTGATACCACATTATTGTAAACTATTATGCCACTTCCATACCCAGTAATAGGTAATTTTACCGGAAGCATTAACTCAGGGTCAATCCTGAGTGAACAGGACAATAGTTTATTTTTTGTGTCTCAGAGTGTGGATGCTTGGTTTGGTTTTTCTCCCAACGACGTAATTGAAGTTTCAACGTATAATGTTGATGATGATTCCTTGATGAAGTGGGGCGTAATAGGTCAAGACAAACAATACAAGACGGTAACTTCAACGTATTTGGACAGTCTTAATGTTCCGCATGATTACACTTATCGAGAACTGATACGGAGCTTTGTTCAATACAAGAATGACAAAATTCTCATAGACCAAATTTCAGACCTAAACAACATCGGAGTTACCGATGGAAGTTTCAAGGCATCCTATAATTTCATCCGAAACTTGGCTGGACATCCAAACCAACCACTTTCCATCAAGGAAATTTCACCATCCCGCACTGAAATCAAACTTGTGCCACAAAGAAACTCAGATGTTTCTTACGCATCTTTCTGTTTGAAGAAGTTTCCTAACCGCGATGTTGCTCCGGTGTTATTGTCCATCACTCAAAAATGTCCATACGATTCAATTTATCGTATCATGTATCCATCTTATCAAGCAGATGTTGAGTTTTTGAAAACCATTTTCTTCTTGAGAGACGATGGTTCGGTGTTGACCTTTTTGAGAAATCTATATGAAGATTTAATCAAATATACCCTTTTGACGGAAGACCAAATTACCGCTGGTAACGAACCAACCAGAATTTCAAGAACCCAAGGCATTCGTACCTACTTCAGCAACTACCTACTTCAAAACTACGATTCCATTTCCGATTTTAGTGCTTTGGAACAGAAGTTTAGTGAATTCGTCAATCTTCGGTTGAATCAACAATTCGGGCAATACAGCAATCAACAAGGAGCCGATTACAAGGGTGCCCGTAAATTCGTGTATGACTTTTTCTTCACGTATTTTTATGCGAATGCGGTACATCCGTTACAGCGTGCTCATCAGCAAAAATATTTTGGTTATCTCAAGAATGTATTGAATTTTGGTAACAACCGATATTTCCAAATTCTGACGCATGATTTTATTGATGAAAGACAGTCTCCAAACGACCCATTAACATTGGTGGTAAAACTATCTACCGATTTACCAACGGACATAAGCCAAAAAGGTTTGTGTTGGGTTTCCAACTTTGGCATGACACCATTTATTATGACGGCGATTCTGAGAAACCCCGTCAAATACAAAACGTTGCGTATCTCCGCACCAAATTTTGGTTCTACCACCGCCTTTGTATCCAAGGAAAATGTCAATAAGTTATATTCAACCGACGATTTGACATTGAGTGACGAGACGACTAACAACATTTTTGTAAACAAATCCATATCTACCTTAAACACGGATTTTACGGATTTCTCAAACTTTGTAGTGTTCTCTTCGGCGGCGGCTCGTTTGAACATTTTCAAAAACAAAATGAAGACTTGGACGGCTTTGAGTTCTTCACTGTCAACTCTCAACGACCGTTACATTGCAGCTATTTCCGCATCGTCAACGTATCCGTATTATTCTCAGGAGAACACCAATCTTAACACTCAAATAACCGATTTGGTTCAGTCGTTTGATTCTTATGAAGCTTATCTCTTCGGAAATGGAAACTATGCTTACTCGTTAACTTCCGGTTCGTTCATAAACTCTACATATGTAGATACCCAAGACGTTTCTGCTTCGTTGTATGACCAAACCAACCGGGATTATTTGGTTTCCAATACACCAGAATACATTCTGAACGACACCAATAACGAAGAATACCTAACTTTCTTGTCAATGGTGGGTCATCATTTTGACAATATCTACACTTACATTTCGGCGTTGCCAATCGAACGTCAGGTTCAGAATGAATTGAGTTCTAGCATCCCGACCAACACTCTGAAAGAGATGTTGTATTCATTCGGTTGGAATGTTGATGATATCATAGGCAATTTGGATTTGAATGATGTTTACCTCAATAGTTTGAACGCCAGTTCTTACAACGTCATGTCAGGGGAACAACGGCTCCAAACGATTTGGAATCGTATCCTCATCACGTTGCCGGGCATTTACAAGACCAAAGGCACAGAAGAATGTGTCCGTTACTTGATGTCATGTTATGGGTTGCCATCCTCATTGATTAGCATTCGTGAATACGGTGGTACCGATTATGCCACCGGTTCTCAACCAACTTACAAACTGGATGAAAAGACCTACATGGCGACGTTCTCCGGTGTCAACGATTACATCGAAGGCCCGTATCCAGCCTCAACTCAGACCGTTGAATTCAAATTCTCGGTTGATACCGAAGTCACTTGGAGCAATTATCAACACATCAATTTGTTTACGACGGTGCCATATCCATACACCAACTCGGTTGACAATGCTGCTTGGTCACTCGGCATACATAAAGTTCCGGGTCAGTCTTTAGGCAAAGTCATTTTTCAAATGGGTTCAGGGTCAACGGGTGTAGCTATCACAAGTGACCAGCTACCCATTTTCAACGGAGACATCTTCAGCGTCATGTTGAGACGTTATGAGGTTAACAGCGAATTTGAAACGACTTCAAGTGTCAATGACTACCCAACTCAATACGAATTGGTAGTTCAAAGAAACGAAAACGGGCGACAACTATTCCGTTCGTCGGGAAGTGTGTATCTCCAATCGTTGGACAACATGGTATTCGGTCAATACGGAACATTCTATTTGAGCGACGGAATGTTTCGGGGCACTTTGGACAAACTTTCAATTTGGGATGTTCCGATTGGTGATAACGACTTTGAAGAGCATGTAAACGACTTGAATTCATATGGTTATAGTGGGTCTATCGCTTACAAAAATTTGTGGGTTAGATTGTCTTTGGATTATCCAAAATCCCTTTACTACAACTTAAGCGGTTCGTCGGCAGTATGGATGGATAACATGTCATCTTACTATGCGATACCAAATTACTATAGTGACCCACTCAATTTGAGCAGCTCAATTGATGCGACTCTCTGGAGTGCGTCGGTAGAAATTATTGATGGTCGTTGGTTGACGTATCATCCAACTGGCTCGGTGGAAATCATTGCTAGAAACTTCCCAATCATTGTTGGTCAGAATTGGTCAGCCTCCTACAATGCTACAAATTGTCAATGGACTTCCGCTTCTGTTTATCCGTATCACTATGAAGAATTGACGTATCAGCAAGACATTGACGCGTCAAAGTATGGTCCAAACAAATACAAGAACAAGAAAATTCGCAAGCTGGATTACACCATTGAAACTAGATTTGATTCGGATGACCGTTCCACGAGTCAAAACGAAACTGTTTCAGGAGAATCAAATCAACTCGGTTTCTTCATTGACCCACAAGATTCAAAGAATAAAGACATTATACGCTATGTTGGTAAAGCGGGCATCATGGAACTGATTGGCGACCCAGCCAATCTTTACGCCGACCACTATTCCGACCTGAAAAGCAAGAACGTTGAATACAATGCGTCGGGAAACAAAAAGACCTACTTCAACGAAATGTTGACCATCTTTAAGTTCTACTTTGACAAGTCTATTTTCCAAGTTATCAAAAACATTTTACCGGCTCGTGCTAATAGCTTTACGGGCGTGGTCATTGAACCAACGATTCTTGAACGACCAAAATATCAGAACCGTCAGATAACTTCTAGTGTTGAAGTTTCGTATCAGAATCCGGGCATCGTGAACAACATTTATATCTTCTCGGAAAATCTGTTGTGGGCCAATTTCAATGATGATTGGCGTGGTATGACATCCCAATCCCAAGCCATTATGACAAGTAGTTTGCCTCCAAGCTACACCGATACGATTGATTTGTCTTACATTAACGAACCACTCAAAATTAGGCCGGCCAATTTGTTTTGTGGTTACGTTACTGATTACATGGATGACATTCAACATGGAATGTATGGAGATTATGAACGTTTGACCCGGGGTTGGGAACCAGAGGTCAATTGTAGAAGTCGGATTTGGGGGTCGGTAAGCCGTCAGAAACAGAATGATTTGGCAAGTATATCAGAACACCATGTTCCAAATGGTATTGATGAAACTGGCATCGCATCAGGTTCAAAACATCAAATTCTCTATTATATGTTGAAGACGTGGGAAAAATTTGAATACAATGCCAAGTCAGGCGAGTATATCAGGTCAAACAATCCGGGCGCTGACCCGTTTAGTTCCGCTTCGGTGTATCTCTACAAGTATATTATGGTGGATGAACGGTTCATGAACCAATACGTTCATTTCTACAATGAAATTACAACTTCAATTGTGCCAAACGACCCATCTCAATTAACGGCAGTGGTCGGAGCGAATACCTATTACAAACATCAAGCCAACACTTTCAAGAATACTCCAGACCAAGTGTTTAGCAATACGTCAGCTTCATTTACAACGGCAGACCCAATTACGTTCCCAACTTTATATGTGGTTGTCAATAAACCAGCGACACAATATTTTGAATTGGTTAAAGGATTTCCAAGAAACCATTTTTCTCATAAAGCCAAACAATTTTCCAAGGACAAACATGCTCAGTATATCAACCATCTTTACAACATCATTTATGTAAAGAGCCGTCAGACCATTGATACTACAATTAACACGGGTGGTATTAGCGATGGCACGTTCCCTGTAGAATCGTTCAACGTTAGTAATGTTAACGTCAAAAACTCAAGTAATGTCATTCAATACATTCCATCCAACAAAGCAGGCTCAGTAATTCCTGTTGGCTTGGGTGGTGGAGCAGGCACAGTTTCTTCCACTTCTACGGGCGGCGGCTCTGGAATTTCACCAACTCCAACTGTTCCCGGCATAGTAACCCCACCATCTCCGGGGTCTGGTGCTGGAGGCGTTGGTGGTGGAGGATGTTTGTTGGCTGGGACTCAAATCATGTTGGAAGATGGTTCGACTAGAAACGTCGAGAGAATCGCCGTCGGTGATGTTTTGAAGAGTGCTAATGGATTAAACGTAATCGTTATGGAATTGAAACCGAACCGTTTCCACGAACACTATGTTTTGAACGATAGATTGAAAATCACCTATGAACATCCAGTCGTAATCTTTGAAAACGATAATTACAGGTTGGTCAACACCAAACACTTGAAAGTTGGGGATAGTCTGCTCAAATACGATGGAACGACCGAAAGATTGGATACTATCGTCATTGTGTCGGAAGAAACTCCAACCTTCAACTTTGTGGTTAGTGGCAACCATTTGTATGTGGCCGAAGGTATCGTTGTCCACAACGTAATTCAAAAGAACTAACACAAAAAGATACGAAAAACCCTTTTAGGGGAATACTTATAGGAGAAGACAAATTTTATGGCATACATTGACAACCAAACCATCACCGTAGATGCTATTTTGACTAAGAAGGGGCGTGAACTTCTGGCTCAAAATGGTAACTTGAATATCACATCATTTGCTCTGGCCGATGATGAAATAGATTACACTCTGTATCAACCGAATCACCCGAATGGTAGTGCGTTCTATGACATTGCTATCAGAAATACCCCTGTGTTTGAACCCGTTTCGGATGAAACTCAAGTGATGAAATACAAGTTGGTCAGTTTGAACCAAGGTGTGTCATCCATTCCCGTCATCAGTATCGCTCAAGACAAGGTTTCCGTTCCGAGAGATTACACCGGTGACATTATCATTTCTCCTAGCACCAACCCAACCTACAACCTTTCCCTTGGTTACACGGCCATTCTTGGAAACAAGAACGTGGGAGCGTTGGTAGTGGAAGAATCAAATTCCATCAATTCCGTTTCCAGCACGATTCCAACCTTCGCAGGCGATGTCAACACAACGAGTGCTCAGGTAGTTGTTGGTAAGAAGTTCCGTTTCCTTCCAAACAGCAGTTTGGGTAAGACCACCAGCACAACTCTAACCATCATCGGTAATGAGTCCGGCGGCAGTTTGAGCATTGAAGTAACTGTCACCGTTCCAACCACACAATAATCTATGATATTCAGCCAATTTGACCAAACCGACATCGTTTCTGGACGCACGAGCCGTGTAGCGAGTGGCTTTTGGCCAGAAACCGAAACATTTTGGAGTGCGAGCTTGTTGGTGGATAACTTTTTCGACCTTACTCAATCCGCCGCCACACCATCACCTTCTTACGGAGCGTCTATTTATGACATTCGTAGAACGATGTATTATTTGGATGTGTTTCCAGATGAAACCCACCGTGGCAACAGCGACCCTTACATGTCTATTGCTTACGGAAATTTTGAAGGCCAGTTGGGCAGTGGTTCATTTGACACTGACACAGGTAGCATCAAAGTATTTCCAACCAAGACAATTTACACCCAATACAAGAACCTTTTGTTGGGAACGGCAGATGTTGATGGCAAGTTCAGTTTCAAGACAGGAAGTTCGGATAGCACCAACGCGGATGACATTTTCGTATTGAATTTCTCTTCCTACAAGATGAAGGATAGGGTTGATGAAGGTATTTTTGAAATCACACTTTCTGGTTCATTGGGGTCTGTAACTTTACGTGACGACTCACCATTCCTGACCCAAGCTTCATCGGTGTACAACCTTGTTACGGGTTCAATCAATGACCAGACATCTACACTTCCAGCGTATGAAGGTTTGGGATTGCTCTATCCACAAGATGGTATTGTGGTTTTCAATGCTCAGAAACTTAGTCAACGCATTGGATTGTCGAATGTTTCGGGAACCATTGGACCAGCTGGAACAATTTGTCCAGCCAATTACACAACTTCCAGCATTTCAACCATCGCCTGGGCCGGTAACAACGTTGAAACTACGGTAAATCATAAAGTCATATTTTGGGCAATTCAAAACTCATCCGGCATCATCAAAGTCCGTAAGAGTGAATATGTTCCAGCTAGACATTATTTCATTCGTGTCAAAAATCGGGATTTCAACTATTCCAACAATCCAACGTATGTTTATGATGGAACGGAAGACAATATCCATGCTCGAGGTACCATTCGTAACGAGGAATTCATTTCCGACCCAAGAACCTACATTACGACGGTTGGTTTGTATAACAATAACAATGAGTTGGTAGCGGTGGCTAAATTGAGTCGCCCAGCATTGAAATCCTTTGATAATGAGCTTCTGGTCAAGGTGAGGTTGGATTTTTGACAATGAACTCTTTGTAAAACTAAAAATTTATGGTGATTTTTGGCACGGTAATCCAGAAAAATCAAATCACTATGAAAAGGTAAACGAAATACAATTAAATGATAAATTGAAAGAAGACATGGCTTTGAAACGTGGAATTAAAGTTATACGTTTATGGGAATCTGTTATAAATAAAGACCCAAGTATCGTCGGAAGAACTATGAATTCTCATATTTATAGTTAGGATGCTAAAGAGGCTTAATAAAACCGACACAGTAACATCACCATTCGTTGTTACCAAAGACTGGAATCTGTCCAATACTATCAACGATTGGGTGATTTTAACGGAACATAGTGGTGGTATTCCTATTGCGTTGGAATACGAAACATATTTACCTACTACCGCATCACTAAATAGTTCATGTAATATTGCCACCGAACAACAAGGAAACGATAAAATTCTTTATCGTGAAGGTCAAAAAGCAACAGGATTGTTCTATCCTGATACTGAAATTGTGAACCTTGATGGGACTTACAAACGCATGGTGTATTCTCAGATTCACAATATATTTTACAATAGTTTCCGTGATCCGACAAAAATCTGGGGATTGGAATATCTCGACTTTGAAAATTCTCAAACCAAACGATTTTTGTCGGACAAGTTCAAATTGTATGATGTGCCCACCAACGTTTTTGGAGAAAAAATTGTGCCTTCATCGGTCGTTATTTACAATCAGACATTGGATAATGACTATTCGATTGTAGATGATGGAAAAGGTAATCTTTTTGCAATATCAAACCTTTTTTCACGACAACAAGAATTGGGCGATTTTAACAATGAGTTTACATCAGGGTCGAATTATGATTGTGGAGTGTATTTTATAGGAATATGATATGGCAAGTATCATCGAAAAATTATACAAGAATTCCGGATTAAATAAAAATATTGGGATGAGTAAATATGCTCCTAACAAAGTCGGTCCTACGGATGCCACATTGGTTAATTCGGAAATAATTGAATATGATAAGAGAAGTAAAATTATTTTAGATATTCCAGAAAAAATGCCGACAACGGTTTCTCCTGAAAATTTTCAGTTTAGTAGTCGAATTTTAGAATCGGAACCTACTCGGCCATATATTGCATCGGTTGCAGAAAATCCTGATGAATTAAGCAGACAAATACATAATAAATTATCCAATTTAAGTGTTCAGGATAGAGTTGCATATGAAAGAAGTATTTTGCCGGAATGTTGTTCTCCTACATGTCTCCCGGTTAATGCTCCCTCGAATTTAATATTTACTCAAACCACAACTTCATCAATACTTTTAACATGGGTCGATAATTCAAATAATGAATTAGGATTTGTAGTTTACAAATCTATAAATTCTGGTTCCACATGGAATCAAATCGATTCAGTGGTAACAAATGTAACATTTTCGATTGATACCAATATAGTTACAGGAAGTACATACTGGTACAGAGTAAATGCGTATAATGATTGTACTTCGTCTGAATATAGTAATGTATATTCGGGAACCATCGGAGATTTGATAATTAGTTCATCGGTTAGTGAGTCATTTTCAAATATTAACACAACGTTACATTTTGGAAGTTTATCTCCACAAATACCAAATACCGACCCTCTAGGTATTAGTCAGGGATTCTTAACAGGCGAATTGATACAGATGATACTTCCAACAAGTAGTATGGATTCTAGTTCGGTTGAATCATTGTTCTATACCGGATCGGTTATCACGGTGATTTTAACAACATCATCGTTCGATTCGGGTTCGGTTGAATCATTGTTCTACACCGGTTCAATTGTCACCGTAATTTTGTCACCGCCTCCAATTCCAGATTCGGGATCAATTGATTCTGCTTTTTATACCGGTTCTCTTGTTACTACAGTAACAATAGCTCCGCCCGAATCTGAACCAACATTTATAAATGTGGGTCTTTTGTCAGGAAGTTTGAGTTAACAACGATATGTATTGAACAGACGAAAATATGAACAACGAACATTACAAAGGGCTAGGTCAAACCTTTCAGGGATATTACAAAGCAAAGGTCGTCAACGATTCCACAAATGAAGTGACGTGGGAAAGTGATTGGAGTAAGAACTTGATTTTGAATCAGGGTATGGATGCTATTTATTCTCAAAATATAGCTGATTTAACATTATATGGAATTGCGGGCACCGGCACAAGACCAAATAGTATTAGTGGACAATCATCGGAAATTACTCAATCTGGAACTAATGCATTTCTCAACATTAGAACCGGAATGACCGATTTTACATCCTCCAACGGAAGTTATCCTGCTGCCGTTGAGGTTGGTGATATTATCAAATATTCTAACAATAGTGAATCTATGGTATCTACGGTAACAGATGGTTTCAATCTTGTGTTATCTACAAACTATACGTTTACAACTGGACAAACGTTTGTAGTTTGGAAAACCGCTCAGATAGGTATGGATACCGAAGTTAAGAGAAGTAACGATTATGTCACAGGAACAGGTAATTGTGAAACCACTACTAACTGGAATGTTAGAACATGGCGAAGAACTTATGATTTTTCTACCGAAGTTGTTGGCCAATCTTATAATGAGTTGGGGGTGGGTTGGGCATCATCCGGAGCAACTAATGTATTCAGTAGAATTTTGGTGGGTTCTCCAATTATAGTTGATATAGGATTCAAACTTAGGTTGATTTACGATTTGGTTGGTACTTTCACACCAACTGCATCAGTTCCTATTACCGCATCGATTGGGGGTTGGCCGGTTATTCCATCGGTTAATACTCATGGAGTTGAATCATTACAAAATTTTTTAACGACTACTGTTTCTACCAGTGGTGTTACAGACCCATCAACCGGTATGTTAGACCCGGCGTTCGTCAGTAGCGCCGGGCCAAAATATGTGGTGGCTTTCGTATCTCCGAATTCGTCTTCATTGTCAACCTTTGCTACTGGGTCTGACCGTTCAACGAATTATGGTTTAGGTGGAACAGCAACTAAAGCATCATACATCGCTAATAGTTATTATGTTGACAAGACAAGTGTATTACCAATTGGGCAAGGTAATAGAACAGATATTCGGACGATTGGTATGGGACGTTATAATGGTTCTACATCAACTCCCGCCCAAGCAGCAAATATCGTAATTGCTATGTTATTTAATCAGACCCAATCAAAAAATAGTGCTCAAACCTTATCCCTCACATATAGGTCATCGTGGGCAAGAACTTTAGCATAAAATAGATATGAACAAAGATAATTCAATAGTAGTGGGAGGCGTTCACAACAGTCTATGTGGACATTACAAAGTAATGGTGGTAGATTCAAAGACACGAGAAGTGGTCGCCGATTATGGGTGGCACAAAAACCTGATTCTAAATCAAGGTATGGATTTGGTGTCCACTAACTCTTACGCTGGAATAACTACTGCTGGTGTTGCAGGAACTGGGTCAAGACCTAACAAAATTACCAGTAGCAATTCAACCATCACTCAATCTGGTACGTTAATTACTTTGTGGCCCGAAGCGGGCGGGTTGCAAGATTTCACATCTTCCATTACTTCATCCACAAATGAAATATATTACTCGGCTTCGTTACAACCGGGAGATGTTGTGGTTTATTTTAATTCAAGTCGTTCAAATGTTGTATCGGTTAGTGGTTTGAATGCAACTGTTGATACATCGTATGCCATTTCATCTGGGTCTAATCAAACGTTTACTATTTGGAAAACGTCTCAATCGGGATTACAAAAAGAAGTAAAACGAAGCACTACATATTTGACCGGAGTAGGAAATTGTGGTTCTACTGATACGACAGGTTCTACAGGTTTTGGTAATGTAAGAACTTATCGTAGAACTTATGATTTTACAGCAGAAACTACCGATAAACTTTATACTGAGATTGGAACGGCACCATCCATAACTTCAAACACTGCAATTTTCAGTCGTGTTCTTTTACCAATTCCGATAGCTGTTTCTTCTTCTTTTCAGTTACGATTAATTTATGATTTGGCAGTGGAATTTACTCCTACTAGCCAACGTGTAATAACCGCATCTATTTCTGGTTGGCCTTTTGATGTTAATTCAAATACTCATGCGTCAGAATCCATTCAAAACTTTTTGGCATCTACCATTTCGGCCGCATCTGGAGTTTCTTCAACTTATACTGCCTTGTTGGAACCAGGTCCAGTAGGTAGCCCAATCAATCCAAACGCATCTGCTACAAACCGGGGAATTTTTGTTAGTTCGATATCAACCTCGTTAGCTCCGTTTGGACAAGCTGTAAATCGTGGAACCGGAATCGTCGTTGGTAATTCTACAACAATGCATTATTCTCCTAATTATGTTACTGGTAGTTATCGATATTACAAAGGAAATAGTTTTGGATTAAACGTTGGGAATACGACCACATCAAGTGGTATTTGGTGTTTGGGACTTGGAATGCAATCGGCCGATGAGGACCCGTGGTCATCAACCGCTCAAGCTATAACCGTGTTGTTTCATAACAGTCAATCAAAATTCAATACCCAGGTAGTATCTATGTCGTTTGTCTATTCTTGGGATAGAACCTTAGCTGGCGGTTAACAATTTATGATTGCCAACATACACAATGAAAATTTTGGTTACGCTGTAGCCTGTGAGGGGAATTGGGCCTCAATCGGCAATCCCGCTTTGTTGCGTTATAATTCGGCTAGTGCTAGTATTAAACGAACTGGTTCAGTAGAAGTATATCGTTACAACATCAATACTGATACGCATGATTTGAAAAGGATTTTGTATCGTCCTCTTTCATCAGGAGAAGACATTTTCTTAACCACCGACACTGCTAGTTTGATTCTCCACACCGAATATACTGGTTCGGTTCCTGTTACCTCAGATTTGGATTTGATATTGGATGTTGGACAATACTACACCGCATCCGAAGATGGTTATGGTCGTTCTTTGGATATTCACAACACAATTCTTGTGGTTGGAAACCCATATTTTTCCAGTAGCATCAACATTGATACCGCATCCTTTGTTGCGGTAGGAACTGGAAGTGTTGATCTTTTTGATTTAACTCGTTTGGATGTTGATGTCTATGCGGTTCGGCAACAACCACAAATTACAGGATATGGAATTAGTTCATCATTATTATCGGTTGTAGCTACTGTTCCACCATCCCAAAGTTTTGGTTATGTCGTTTTGGAAACGTCGGAATCCGGAAGTTCATATCAAAAAACCAGTTTAGCGATAACATCAAACGGCGGAGGTCAAGTAATTTTGGGTACCAACTATTCGACCGGTTCAAGTTATTTAGTTTTCCGAGTAAGTGGGGTGGTATCTGATGACCCGTTTCTTGTTACATTAGATAACCCAAATACTTCAGTTTCTAATTCGTTTGGTTGGGATGTATCAAAAAATGATGGTTGGTTGGCAATCAGTTCCATTTATGAATCGGGAAGTAAAGGTGCGGTATTCATGTATCAACAAGTTGGAAACAACGAATCTAGTTGGTCATTGTATCAAACCATTTCCCCTCCGGGAGACATTTTAGTAGGTGATGGCTTTGGTTGGTCAGTAGATTTGAATAAAGCTACTGGCTCGTTTACGGGTAGCCTTGTGATTGGAAGTTCCAAAGTCAGTCAATCACGGGCCTATGTTTATGAATTGGTGGGAGGTCTTTGGACATCAAGTTTCGTGTTGACGCCTGATAACAATTCAATCCAACCACTAACGTTTTTCCCAACTTATCCATATTTTTCTGGTTCCATTAATACCGCCGACAGTTTCGGACACGATGTTGCCATTTTTGCCAATACCATTGTAGTTGGAGCTCCAACCGATAGGTTCATCTATGAATATACGGGGTCATCTTTGTATCATCAAGGCGCCATTTATTTCTTTGAACGATGTTCTGATGCCGGACGTGGCTATTATTTGGCTCGTAAATCCTATGGAAACGAAAAAATCCTCAAAGATAATACCTTGGGTTGGTCGGTTAGTATCTGTGGCGATTATGCGGTAGCCGGTTGTCCAAAGTTTTACATGACACCATCAATATGTTACCTTCGTGGTACATTGTATCAACAACATTACTGCGGCGACCCCGATGAAGCTATTAACGGTCAGTTTGTTCTTTTCCATAAGACGACAGGCTCAATGCCTGATACTACAGGTCAAGATTGGGAAATAACTAACGTATATCAAACCAAGAAACGTTTGTTACATCCACATCGGGCTTATGGTTATGCTACGGATATTTGTGAAAATTTCATCACGATTGGTGCTCCAATGTTAATTTCTGGTTCCAATCGAATTATGGATTTGGCACCAAATACCGCCAGTTTTACGGGTAGTGTGTATGATCTTGGGGATTTGACGGGTAAAGCTTACATTTACAACTTGAAGAATTTTCGTGAAGAGTTCTATGTTGGAAATGTTTTCTATCGTAATGGTAAAATGGTTATCATGACTTCAGGTTCCGCATTTGAAGGCATTCTCCAAAATGATGCGACCGGTGATGAATATGAATACGACATGAATTTCAAATCTAAACAGGTAATTTTTGAAAAACAAATCGTATGTCCAATTGACCCGGGCGAGTTCAATGTTAGTACCAATCCAACTGCGGTCACGATTTCACAATCGTTTTATGACCTTAACAACAACGGTCAATTTGACTTCCAAGATGTTGATGTGTTGTTACGTTACATGAAATATAAGAGCACAGAAGCGTCAGGCTATCCAATTACTGATTGGAGCAGTTCTATTATTGGCACCAATACCGATGAAGAAGTTACCGTTTACAACATGTATTCTTCATCATGGACCGACACCGCTACGTTATTTTCCAAGAGTTTTTCAGACATCAACAACACTTTGGTTGTAGAACTGGATTTCAATGAAGATAATAAGATTGATAACAATGACATGAACATCTTGTGGAAGTATTTCATCTATCGGTTGACTCAACAGAATTACGAAACCTACGTGACTCCAAATTCTCAGAAGAAGTATTTAAGTGACATCATTGATTTTTTGAATGCTAGAACGATACGTGGTCAAGCCCCACAAATCAATACCAATTTTTTAAACTACTCGGTTCAGTCAAAAGCCGATCCAACGGGTTCCTTTCTTGCTCCGTATGTAACCACTGTTGGATTATACAATGGAACCGAACTTGTAGCCGTAGCAAAACTTGGAAGTCCTATTAAGATTACTCCGGATTTTCCAATTAACATTGTGGTGAAAATGGATTTCTAACATGTATGTTCAAAGAGCTAAAACGATATCAAGTTCGTCTAACGCCATTTCAAGCGGTTAAAGACTGGGCGTTAAACAACACTGAGAATGCTGATTTGTTGTTATTTGATTCAACGGGATCGGATGATGGTGAACTGATTGATCTTGAATACATTGACTGGGGTGATGGTAATATAACACCTTATACCAGTAGTCATTGTGAAATCGCTCTTGAACAGCAGCCAGCTGACCAAGCTGGTTATCGAGAGGGAGAATCTTTAATCGGCCCATTTTATTCTGATGTTGACCCCGTAAACATAGATGGAACATATCAGAGAAGTGTTTACTCTCAAGTTAGAACTTCGTTTTATAACAATTATCGTGACCCAACCAAATTGTTCGGCATGGAAAATATGGATTTTGAAAACTCCAAAACAAAAAGACGCCTAGCAACAAAGCTGAGAATGTTTGACATTCCCCGTCATGTTTTTGGAGATAAAATCATTCCAGAAACCGTGGTTATTCGTGATACTTCCTTGGATAATGATTACACCATTGAAGACGACGGCTATGGAAACTTGACGGCACGACAAAATCTCTTTTCCAAACAACAGGAAATTGGATATTTCACTAACGAATTTGATTCGGTCGTTACGAGTTCGGTCTGTGATAGTTATTTGTCTCTTTAATCAAATTTTACTATATTTATAGTTGGAGAACTAAACAATTATGCCAACACAAATTCAACGAGATTCCTTAACAAAAGGGATTGAAGAACGATACGCAAGTCAACGAGCAGGCGGTGCCTACGATGCGAAAACTGCTGGAACAGCAACGTCAGACGATTTCAGCAACGAATTCGCAGATGGATTTACCAAAGGTGGAGCCAATACCAACCTTCCAAAGAAGGATTCCTATTACGTGAAGGGGTTTGACGCCCGACGTTATGCTCCCGGCGGTCGTAGGTAATTATGCCTACCCCCATTCAACGAGAATCCTTTTCTAAAGGACTTGAAGAACGTTATGCTACTCAACATGTTGGTGGGGCATACGACGCCAAACAACTTGAATTTACCAACTTTTTTAGTGACGAGTTTGGAGTTGGTTTTACCAAGGGTGGTATAAACACCGGATTCCCAAGAAAAAATTCTAGTTTGGTGATGGGTTTAGACCCACACCGATATAGTGGAGCCGGTTAACAATATTCAAAATACGTTATGATTTTAGGTTTGGACGCTTCTACACAAACATGTGGATGGGCTTTTTCACAGTCGGTGTTTATTATTAAAGACGCTGGTTTTATAGACATTTCCAAGTTTGAAACGAACAAGGAAAAGGGAAAGTTTATATCTAATTTCTTTTCTAAACATCCACTTTTTTCAAGTGTTAATCATATAAATCTTGAAGCTGCTCTGTCTGGTTTTTCTGGAGGGTTTTCAAGTCAACAAGTAATCATAAAACTGTCTCGTTTTAATGCTGTTTTAGAATATATTCTATCAGAAGAATTAAAGATTCCTATTAATTTGATTAATGTTAATACTGCTCGAAAAAAAGTTTTAGGCATGGCAAGAATAAAAGGATTATCGGGTAAAGAATTAGTAAAACAAGAACTTCCCAAAATAATACCAAATTTATCTCGATTTGATGTTTTAAATAAAAAAGGAAATATAGATAAAAGAATAGAAGATATAAGAGATTCTATAATCATGTCTTTGTATGACTGAACTCACGTTAATTTGTGACCGTTGTAAAACAATCATTGTCGGTAGATCGGAGAATACCGAATATGGTAGATTGACTTCCGGTTTTTACGAAAGGAAGGGTTGGGAAAAATTCTTCAATCCCGGAGAGTTCATTTTGTGTGACGGATGCGTTCATAACTCCCCTCGTTATAGACAGATTTATGGTAGAACTCCAATGATATCACAATTGGACCTAGATTGTTGATGAGATTTCCGTTGGCTCACTATATTTATAGACATGCCATATTCAGCAACACAGGATTTATCAGGTAAGCATCCGATTGATACAAGACACATGCTTGTCACTACAGATGGTGGACAGTTATTTGATGGAACAGGAAGTTTGATAGAATCTCTTACAGTTACATCATTCACCGCATCCTATGTAACGGAATCGCATGCAACCGAACCATATATTTCATCGTCGGTTATATCTTCATCATTCATAACGGCGTCAAATGCTTTATTTATTTCATCATCCATAAGTTATTTGGAAATAACAACTATCAGTGGTTCAACTGCAATTATAACTACCTTAAACAATGGATTAAATAATATAACATCAATTAGTTCTCATGCAGAAGGAGAAATTACAAAAGCAGGGGGATTTGCTTCTCATGCAGAAGGTTATAGTAACACTGCATCCGCAAATTATTCTCACGCGGAAGGTATTAGCACTATTGCTTCTGGCCTTGCTTCTCATACGGAAGGTAATGGCACTATTGCATCCGCAAATTATTCTCACGCGGAAGGTATTAGCACCGTTGCATCTGGGTTTGGTTCTTCTCACGCGGAAGGTAATAGCACTATTGCATCTGGTATTTCTTCTCACGCAGAAGGTTTTAATACAATCGCATCCGGTGCGGGTTCTCATACGGAAGGTTATAATACCACCGCATCCTCAAATTATTCTCACGCGGAAGGTCTTGGTACTATTGCAAACGCAGACTATCAACATGTAAGTGGTAAGTATAACATTTCATCTTCAAACGAAAACAATTTATTTATTATTGGAAATGGAGTAGTTGGAGTCCCATCTAATATTCTTGTAGTCAATACTTCAAGTTTATTGGTGAGTGGTAATATATCTGCTTCAACGATAACTGCTTCTTTGTTGTTGGGAACCTCTAGTTGGAGTAACAATTCAATATCATCTAGTTTTGTTTCTGCTAGCAACGTTTTTGGTGGTCTGACACAACAGATTTATTTCGTGAGCGAAAGTTTTACCACGATGTCCTTCGTTAATGGTATTTTGATTTCTGTCGTGTAAAAGGATTGACTTTTTGTTGGTTTCCTGTATAATCCCCAGCGATGTTACAACAGATTCAGTTAATTTCTCTAATTGATAAAGTTTTAGGACAATCTGCCCGTTTACGTTTAGGTGGTACTGAAGCAATGTATCACTGTCCCTTTTGTAATGAAAGTAAACGAATTCCTAAACTTGAAATTTGTTTGTCCGGAAATAAAGTTCAACAATGGAATTGTTGGATTTGTCATACTTCTGGAAAATCCATCCGTTCCCTTTTCAAAAAATTAAGGGTAAACTCCATTCATTTTGCCGAACTTTACAAAATTGTCGGTGAATATCAATTCCATCCAAGGATATTGAATGAAGAAAAACATCAAATACTGGCCTTGCCCGACGAGTTCATTTCCCTCCGCAATCCGTCTAAATCTATGGAATACGGTAATGCGGTGTCATACCTAAGAAGTCGTGGGGTGACAAGATGTGACATCCTCCGTTACAATATTGGTTATTGTGAACAAGGCGAATACAGAAAGCGTATCCTCATTCCATCCTATGACAATGAAGGAAACCTTAATTTCTTCGCGGCCCGGGCGTATTACGACAATCCGATGAAATATAAGCTTCCATCGTGGTCAAAAGACATTGTGGGGTTTGAATTGTTCATCAATTGGAATGAGCCGATTACTTTGGTCGAAGGAAGTTTTGACGGAATATCAGTTAGGCGTAATGCCATTCCATTGTTTGGAACGACTATTTCAAACCGCTTACGAGAATCCATCGTAAAATATGGTGTGTGGCGTGTCAACATTGTTTTGGATAATGATGCCTTGAAAAGTGCCGTCAGAATTTTTGACGAAATTGAAAAACTCAAAGGCTATGACGTTGACGTTCATCTTATCACGTTGAAAGAAAAAGACCCGTCACAACTTGGATTTCAAAAAGTAAACGAAATCATCGAACGGTCAAAACCATTTGACTTTTCTGACATCATCAAAATGAAGATGAATTTATGAGACAGAGAATTTATTATTTAGCGTTTTTGAATCTTGGAAATTGGGAGTATCCAAGATATGGATGGTTTACTGATTTGATTGACCCCAACGAGGTTGAACAACGACGTATGGAAATTCAAATTAACCACATGAAGAATCGGATTCAAGGAGCATGGCGATGGCAAGTTCCATTTGAAATTAGTTGGAAACTCGGTAACATGGAATTCTTTACTTACGAAATATGATAACAACTCTAATCTCCGAAACATCACGTTTTACACATATACTCCATTTTGGAGATTGCCATATCCGATTAACTAAACGGCATGAAGAATATCGAGAAATATTTAATCGGTTATTTGAAGAGGTCAAAAATTCTCCACCGGCAACATTGATTTGTATTCTCGGAGACGTAGTACACAACAAAACGGACCTTTCACCCGAGTGTGTTCAATTAGTAAAAGATTTGTTATTCAACTTGGCTGAGTTGAGGCCAACAATTTTGATTCCGGGAAACCACGATACCAATCTCACCAATCGAAATCGGTTGGATAGCTTGACTCCAATCGTCAACGCTATCAATCATTCCAATCTCTATTACTTGAAAGAATCTGGATTATATGGGTTCGGAAACGTCTGTATTAACAACTACAGCATCTTCGACTCGCCCGAGAAATATATCAAGGGTGAAGACATTCCTCAAATATATCGTAATAAATATCAACATTTTATATGTTTATTTCACGGACCTGTTGATAACGCAATAACCGATATTGGGTTTCGTATTATTAACAAATCAGTTACAACTTCACTGTTTAATAATCATCATATTGCTCTTTTAGGAGACATACATAAAAATCAAACGTTACAAGAATATGATTATCAAAACAACAAACCTGTTGTGAGATTTTGCGGAAGTTTAATACAACAAAATCATGGGGAATCCTTAAATGGTCATGGTTATACGTTATGGAATTTGGATAATAAATCATACGAACACATTGAAATACCAAACAACTACGGATTTTTCACTGTGGTTATGGATAAAGGTCAGGTTTTGACCGATTTGGCCACCGTTCCAAAGAAGGCTCGTATCCAGTTTCAACTTTTTGAAACGGTCGCTACCGAAGTAAAAACGGCGTTGACCGAACTGCGTGGGTTAACCGAAGTCATTGAAACTTCATTCAGTAAACTTGAGAGTGATGCCTCTAAAGTCAAGTCTATTGCTCCCAACGGCATCGTTTTGGGTAACATTTCCAACCGAGACTATCAGGTTCAACTCATTACCGACTACTTGAAAAATCGTTTGAACATCACCGACCAAGCCTTTATTGATCAAGTGATTGCGGTAAATGATAAGACCAACGGAGCAATCAAGAAGGATGATTTTGCTCGCAACATTCGTTGGATTCCCATCCGTTTTGAGTGGGACAACATGTTTAGTTACGGTGAAGGTAATGTCATTGACTTTACCAAGATGAAGGATGTTGTCGGTTTGTTTGCAGCGAACGCTTCCGGCAAATCCACCATTCTATCGGCTCTTACATTCTGTCTCTTTGACAAGTGTGAACGTGAGTTCAAAGCGGCGAACATCCTTAACGTCCAAAAAACTAGCTTCCGATGCAAATTGGAGTTCGAAATTGACGGAAAAAAATACTTCATCGAACGTAACGGCAAGGCTGACCGCAAAGGGGCCGTCAAAGTCAACGTTCGGTTTTGGAAGTTGGAAAACGATGTTGAAGTGGATTTACATGGTGAAGACCGTAGAGATACCAACGAAGTCATTCGAGACTATCTTGGCACCTACGAAGACTTCATTCTTACGTCGCTTAGCGTTCAGGGCGGTAAAAACAATGGGTCTGTCATTGATATGGGTAACACCGACCGCAAAGACCTTTTGGCTCAGTTCATGGGTCTATCCATATTCGACCGACTCTACAATGAAGCCAATGAACGTTTCAAGGAATTGGCGACGTTATTGAAGACCTATCGTAATGATGACTATACCAAGTTACTCGTTGACCTAAACAATGCTGTTGCTCAAGCCAACAATGCGTTCACCGATGAATCCGTCAAAGTTCAAGAATTGACCACCCAACAGACTACCGTTCAGCAGAAGATAGTTAAAGAAACGAAACTGTTGATTAAAATTGATGGGAACATTCCTCCGTTGGAAGTCTCTCAAGCCAACAAAATCAAGTTTGAAACGGTCATTAAATCGGGTCAGACGGATGTTACTACTGTGGAGACTGAGTTGGTCGCAACACAATCTCAACTGACGCCCATTGAAACGGAAATCAAGGAGATGGAAGAAAAAGACATATCATCTTCTTACAAAGGACATCAAGCTCTATTGACTACTCGGGTGGAAATTCAGTCGAAAATCCATCAGAAGAAGAACGAAATCATCCATCGTAACGGGGTTGTGGCTCGTAAAAAGGGTCACAAATATGACCCCAACTGCACATTCTGTGTTTCCAATGCAGGTAACATCATCACGAATGCTGACAAAGCTGAGTCGGAATTGAAAGCGGATAAAGTCATTGCCGAAGACTTGATTCGTCAACTTACCGAAATCAACGTTAAGATTTCAGCTAACGAGTGGGCCGTCAAATCCTATGACAATTACACCCAATTGCTATCAAAACGAAACAAGGTAAAGGATGCGGTCATTCGTCTAAACGATAAAATCAATCGTTTGAAGGTGACGTTGAAATCCAATGAAGAGGGGTTGATAAAGATTGAAAATGACATTGCAACCTATAACAAGAATAAGGATTCGTGGATTGCTAACGAAGAAGTCAACAAACGCATTCAAGCCATCAAACTGGAGTTGAGCAATGTGGAAACACTACTCAAAGTCAAAAACAAGACGTTAATGGATTTGAACGGAAAAATCGCTACCTTCAAATCACAGATTGATACCATCAACAAGAAGATGGAAGAAGCCAAAAAGACTGAGGCGGAATATAAGGTTTACGAAACTTACACCCAAGCCGTGTGTCGTGACGGCATCCCGTTCAATGTCATCACCATGACCGTTCCAGAAATCGAGCGGGAAGTGAATACCATTCTTTCACAGATTTCCGAGTTCAGTGCGAAGTTCGAAACGGATGGCAAAAACATCATTCCCTACATCGTTTACGATGACAAGAAGTGGCTTATGAGTCTAACGAGTGGTATGGAGAAGTTCACGTTGTCACTGGCAATTCGTGTGGCTCTAATCAACATTTCCAATTTACCACGCCCGAATTTCCTCGTAATCGACGAAGGTTTTTCGGTACTTGATGCTGAGAATTTATCTTCTATGAGTATTTTATTTACTTATCTAAAATCCCAATTTGATTTTGTTTTAATAATTTCACATTTGGAAGCACTTCGGGATTGTGTAGATAATCAACTTGAAGTAATAAAAGAAGATGGGTTTTCCAAAGTAAATTATATTTGAAGTTTTTGGAGGTCAATTTGTTTTAACGATTGAACGTTAAAGATTTTTTGTTTTTATCATATAAATGAAATCCTCTTGTATTTTCACCCTTCTTTATTCTAGTTCCATCAGGTAATTCCAAAATATACCAAGTTCCTTTTTTGTATGCTTTGGCATTCTTAAATTCAATTTCTGTTGCATGAGGATGATTTCTAGTTCCAGTCCAAACTAAATAACTTCCTGAAACATCCTCAAAAACCGAAACATCTTGGAGAGGTTCTTTCCATTTTTTCAAATCGTCAATAATTTCTAACGCTTGTTCCTCAGAATAGTAATTGGTGACGTTATACATTTTAGATGTATGATGCCATTCGGACGGTTGCATCAATGCTACGATTGATTTGGGATTTACATGTAATTTTTTGCCTAAAATAGTGGCGGGATATAATCCAGAAGATTCTGCATTTAAGGCATTATTCGATTTAGAAAAATCATCCGCATATCCAGATTCTGCGATTTCCTTTACTATAGTTTTCAACTTAATCATGAATATAACTATCCAAATTTGATGGGAAAGTTCTATTTATACAGCATGATAATAGATATTCAACACAAAAAAAATTGCCCTATTTGTGGAAACGTAACATTTTATTCTAATGTCGATTCGTTGAGAACTTCAACTAAAAACAATAAGAGTTGTAAACGGTGTTCCTCAAAAACCAATTCTGGTTGTTTTAAGATGGGTAGTAGTGTTAGATTAGGAATAAAACATTCCGAAGAAACAAAAGAAAAAATTAAAAATTCCAAAATAGGACAAAAACACACAGAAGAAACAAAGAAAAAGTTATCGGTGCCGCAATCGGAGGATGTGAAACGAAAAAGGTCTAATGGTCTTAAAAACGCTTGGAAAAATCCAATACACAGAAAGAATTGGATAAATTCTTTAATTTTGACAAAATTTATAGGAAGACGGTGTGATAAAGGTCAATTAGAACTTCTGGAAAAATGGAATCGTCTGGGATTTAGTTTTGAACCCAACTATCAAATTTACGGAGATGATTATTTGTACTATATTGATGGTTACGATTCAATTCATAATGTTGTTTTGGAATACGATTCAAAGTATCACAATACACCACATTTTAAGAAAAAAGATTTGATTAGGCAAAATAAAATTATTGATATTCTGAATCCTAGTAAGTTTTGGAGATATGATTCCATAAATAAAAAATACAAAAATGTATTAGAATAAAATGTTAAACCTGTTAAATAGTTTCGGCAAAAAAGGTGTCTCGCATGGTCTGCTTACCAAAGGAGCGGACGTAATAGATACTGATTACCTGTCCAAATACTTCGTTGTATCCGAATTCAACCCAAAATTCACCGCTGGTAAAAACTCCGTCGCGATCAACGGTTCTACTTTCCTTGCCCCTAATTCCGAAATATTAATAGAATGTCTTGATTCAGCAGGTCAGAATCTTTACATTGAAATGGCTCGCACCAGTGACGTTGCGGCTCAGGTTTACGCTTACAAGGAATCCACATCGTTCATTTTAGCCATTCACATATTCAATGATTCGGCGGATGGTATTGGGAAGTTGTTAATGTATGGAACGTTGGCGGATGGGCGGTCGGTTAAATGGGTCCGAAACATTACCATTGACAAGACTCTCAACAACGTGTCAAAGGTGAGATTCTATTTGAAACCTCAACTTGAAGCCAAATCCATTTTGATACCTATTTTGAATGTTGGCGTTTCTCAAGTTACTTCAAGCCATTTTGTTGGCAGTTTGCATGGGTTAGCTGTTACTCCGCCTAAAGACACAAATCTTCCGGGTATAAATTTGAGAAATGTGGATGTGGATTATCGTCTAATAATTGATACCCCAACGATTACAGCTACGACTGACGCAGTAAATTCATGTAATTCTCAGATGGTAGGTTCAACGCTGGATTTGGTCATCCAAAAAATTCAACAACCATTTTCCACCAACGAGATTCAACCCACCAATCAATCGTCATCCTTCATCATTTCCAACATTTACAACAACAAAACCATTCAAGTTTCTGACCCATATTATTACACCGATTCAAAAAACAACACCGTCATCACCAACGTTGTTAGTGCGTCATTTGAATTTACCTATCCGTTTGTAAATTACAGTACTGCAACGGCAAGCTATTTGACCACTACGGTTGGTAGTCAATCGGTCATCGTCAGACAGTCATACGCAGAAGTAGTGTATAGAAACATTCGCACCTTTTCCGGTTTCCTTGCCCGCCACAAAATTTATCGAAAAAGTTTGGTTCAAAACGCCGATTTTCAAATCGTAGCCGATGAACCGTTATTTGTTAATGAGGTTCTCCTTGATAACCTTACACAGAACAAATACTACGAAAAATTGGGGTTCTTTTATAATGATTCTCACATTCACAAGTATTGGTTTACTAGCTCGGTTAGCCTGAGTTTAGCTCATACTCCAGACAAATATATCAATTCGGCTCTCATCACATCTTCAATTTACAATCAATTGGATGGAGAATCATACATCATGGTAAAAAATGATTCTGTTCCTATCAACCGAAACGCACAATACATCCCATATGATGAAAGAGAATTTTTGGCTACATCCGGATCATCATACGATTCAAATTTCATAGCATTGAAAGCAAATGTTCAGTATATTATTCAAGTTAATGCAGAAATTTTGAAGGATAATCTGACGACTAACGCTGGAATTGAATTCTATTTTACCAGTTCTAATTCAGATGCTCGCAAAGAATTGGCATTTACCGACAAACATGGAATCCGGCTTGGTACTATTTCAGCTAATCAGTATGGGACTAACATGGTTGTAGATGACCAGATTTTCTTCTTTACACCAACCAATGACTTGTATGGGACTTTTGTAATAGTTCCGTATCGTTGTCAAACGTATCTTAAAAACATTTCTTTTCGTGTGTATGGTGACTCGGGATTTTCTCCCGATGTTTTCACAACTCGAATTCCGTGGTCTATTTCGGTGGCAAACGAGAGTTTTGAAATTAAATCAGAATTATTTGACATTGACCACAACTTAGTTTATTCCGACCTCAAAATTTTGGAAAGTTTTGACCCTTCCGGAAGTTCACTTATTCCCTACATTCCCGGCTCCGGCGGCGGATTTGTTCCAGGAACTAATGATTTTTATGTTTCGGGAAGTTTAATCGTATCTCAGAGCATAAACGTTCAAACAGGAATCATTAACCTTGCATCTGGTAGTGTTTACATTTCAAACATGCAGCCTAGATTGATAGTTCCTCCTAGCCGATTGGTAGCCGTTCGTGGTGACGTTGGACATAGTGGAGAGTTAGCTTACGCTCCAATCGTTGATGTAACCCACGATGATAAATCAATCACCCTTACATTGGATACTTCGACTCGGACGGATACTACTTTGTCAGCTTCCAGACACGCAATTGCCGTTGAATATCCGTTGGCTGGTAGAAAGGTCTATTACAGCGGAATAACTAAGGTAACTGAACTCGGGAGTGGGTCATATTCGTAAAAGTATAAATACCATAAGAACTTTTGGTAAACTATTTACAGTAAAAGGATAAGTTATGGCTAAACGACGTTGGAAAATGGATGAAATCAAGGCGGTGGTCGCGGGCGAAAATCCGTTCTATCAGAGCGGATACACTCCGACATATAAATCTCGCAAGGTAGGCGACGAGTGGACGGATGGTAAAGGAAAAACTTGGAAGAAAACCAAGTCAGGAATAGAATCCGTCAACAAACAAATGGATGTTATCCGTGAATTGGTGAAATCAAGATGTAAAGTCTGTGGAATGAATATTGATTTGTTCGGTGACAAAACTGATAAAAAGGTATTCCTTAGAACGCGAAAATGTTTTTCATGTCTTGAAATTGAAGAAATGACCTTGAAAGTTACCGGAAAATACGATGACTATGAAAAAAAGAAACTTTTTCATAACAAACTATCCTTACTAAAGGAATTCAGAAAAAATGTCATTGAGTCGATTGCGTATCTCAGAAAAGACGATTCAAAACTTGAAATGGTATGTTCCAATGGTCAAATCGTTACTTGGTCTGGCGGATCAGAAATTGAACCGTTGTTGAAAGAAGCGGAATCAGATTTGGTAAAAGCCGACAAGGAAATCGCAGACATAACACATGCTATTTCTGTAATGGAATCCGATGATACACCTAAAGCCACTGCTTAAAGAACTACGAGTCACCGACTTGTCCAAGGGTAAAGCCGCCAAGTTTTTTATTGCTTGGCGGGATAAGCTATTTGTCTTGGATGATAACAGTGACATATCTACTGTAGTCCATTGGCTCGAAGACCATCCAGCGTTTGATACGAATTATGGTTTCAATGCGGAAGATGTTTATGAGTTGATTTCCTACGCAGCTGATATGCCGCCCGATGTAATGGCCGGTCAGTATGACCCAGTTGATAAATCGTTGTATGTTCAAGGCGGAGATAAAAGTAATCCGGTTTCCTCGGTCATGTTATCCAAAATCATCCGTCAACTAGGCATAAAAAAAATCACGAGAGCATCCCCCGACGCCGGTGACGATGACATAACTTATGGGGCTAGAAAAAACATTGGTGATGTACCAAAAATTGGGTTTCATGGGACAAATACTGTCAACCTAAAAGACATTCTAAAAAGAGGTATTTCGGCGGGCGAAACGGAGGGCAATTTTACCCATCGGGAAATTTATCATGAAATCGATTCTTTCTTTGCCGCTACTTTTGATGATGCCGAATTTTATGCGTTACATTCTACCGTTGATTTTACCAAATCAACTTATGATGGTTACAAGAAGAAACCGGAAGCATATCCCGTTGTCATAGAATTTAAAATACCCGACTCGGCCAAGGTCATTCCTGATTATGACGCGGATGCTCATTCTACACAACCACGATTTTATGACAATCCCAATCCTCCAAAAAAGGTTGGTGCGTCTCCAATGAAGCCGATGGGTCTGTCAAAAGAAGCTGGAAAATTTGGTTATCGTGGAAGAATTCTACCCGGACATATCCGTTCGATTTATATCCATAGCCAACACCAAAATCGTTGGCGAAAATTCAAACCATCAACAGTAGCGAGAGGTTTGTGGTCACTTGGTTCGGAATGGTATGACCGAATGGGTGTGGGAAAATACTAAATCTATGCCGCAACCAAACCTAAGAGATGTTATCCGTGACGAAACGAAGAAGTGTATGGCCGACCCTATCTACTTCATGCGAAAGTATGTCAAGATTCAACATCCCCATAAAGGCACAATTCCCTTTGACTTGTTTCCTTTCCAAGAAAACACGCTGGACAAATTTCATGACTATCGTTATTTATTGATATTGAAGTCCCGTCAGTTGGGCATCACCACCTTGGTATCAGCGTATGCTTTATGGATGATGATTTTCCACAGTGACAAGAGCATTCTCATCATTTCCATCAAACAGGAAGTCAGTAAAGAAATTATTACCAAAGTTAGATTTGCCAACGATCATCTTCCATCGTGGTTGAAGGTCATTGCGACTGAAGATAACCGTTTGTCTTTGCGGTTGAAAAACGGTTCTTCAATTCTTGCTACTTCATCATCAACGGATGCTGGTCGTTCAAAGGCATTAAGTCTGTTGGTGCTTGATGAAGCCGCTTTCATTGATTCAGCCGAAGACATCTGGACATCGGCTTACAACACCTTGTCAACGGGCGGCCGGGCCATCATCCTTTCTACTCCAAACGGTGTCGGTAACTGGTTTCATAGAATGTGGGTAGAAGCTGAGAAGAAGAAAAACGACTTCCATACATTGAAATTGCCTTGGGTTCTTCATCCTGAACGTGACCAACGCTGGCGTGATGAACAAACAAAAAATTTGGGTGCCCGTGGAGCCAGCCAGGAATGTGATTGCGACTTCCTATCCTCGGGTGCCAACGTTATTGACCTGATGATTTTGAAGGAGTATGAAGAAACCAAAGTGCGTGACCCCGTTGAAATCAGACGTGGACAAGCTCTTTGGATATTTGACCCACCTAAAGCCGGTGTGGATTACATTGTCTGTGCAGATACGGCCCGTGGCGATGGTAAAGATTATTCTGCGGCTCATGTCTTGGAAATGGATAGTCTAACTCAAGTAGCTGAATTTCAGGATTTTTTGACACCGGCAGAATACGGAGATTTGTTGGTCGCTTTGGCTACTGAATACAATGATGCGTTACTCGTGATTGAAAGAACGGGTGGCTTGGGCTATTCGGTATTACAGAAAGTTATTGACCGTGGTTACAAAAACACCTTTTACAGTTCCAACGATTTGAAAATTGTAGATGTGCAACGACAAATGACCAACAAACACAACCGAGCCGAACAAAAGTGTCTGCCCGGCTGTGAAACGTCAAGTGCGACCCGACCTTTAATTGTATCAAAAATTCACCGTTATTTCCTCGACCGGTCAATTGACATCCGTTCTATTCGGCTCATCAACGAATTGAAAACTTTCATTTGGGATAACGGAAAACCTCAGGCGGCAGAGAATTATAACGATGACTTGGTAATGGCTTTGGGGTTTGGTTTATGGATACGAGACACCGCTTTAAGGCTTCGTCAAGAAGGAATTTTGTTGACTCAAAGCATGTTGAGTAAGATTCATGTGGAGTCTCAAAATGATAACACTCCCATTTATACTTCTAAATCCATGACTACAGGACAAGCTCAATGGAGGATGAAGACAGGTGGAAAGCCGGGAGATACGGAGGACCTGACTTGGCTACTTCGTTGAAGATTTATCTTAGTTAATCAGATTGTTGTGGAAAATACTCTTATCATAAAGGATGGAAAGTTGTTTCTTAACAAAACACATCATATTTATAGTTGGTTAATAGTCTTGTAGGCTATTAACCGATAAAACACATACACACAGCCGATAACAAAAGGAAACCACATGGCAAACCAAGTACTTAGACCAGAAACAACCGGAAATCACGACGAAATTGACGTTAAACAACGTTCACTATTCGCTCGCTTAAAGAAACTTTTTGCTTCCGGTGTAGTAGTAAGAAATGTCGGTGGTAAAAAACTCAAAGTCAAGGACACAAGCGACTTGATGTATGCTACCGACCGAAACAGTCTCCGTGACCGTTTCAACCGGGTTCGTTCCACTTCTTACAACGCCTACACAAGAGATTTTTCGCTCGCCTACCAAGCTGCCAGAATTGATTTGTTCCGGGACTACGATTGTGTAGGACCAGATACTATCATTCCATTACCAGATGGATCAAGGCCCACTATTAAAGAACTGGCAGAAAAGTACAAAGATAAGCCTCAAGAAAGATTCTATGTGTTTTCTTATGACCATGTATCAAAATCAATCAAGTTAGGAAAAGCATTTCATCCTCGTAAAAAGGGGGGTGGAACGAGAATGGGATATAAAGTAACCTTTGATAATGGTCAATATGTTATTGGAAGCATAAAACATCCATTTTTAATGAGGAACGGTGAATACAAAAAGATTGTAGATTTGAAAGTTGGAGATTCAGTAATGCCGTTTTACCAGAAAAATTATCATGGATATAATTGTATTTATAACTTTTCAAAAGGATGGCAAGCCGAACACAAAATTGTGGCGGAACAATTTTACAAACCTATTTTGACTAATGAATGTGTCCATCACAAAAATTTTAATAAAACATATAATTTACCGGATAATCTTCAAATCATGACCAAATCGGATCATTTAGATTATCATAGGAAAATTGCCCATGAAATGTGGCGTCCTGAAAACAAACAAAAAACATTGGAAAAAATGTTTAATTCAGATGGTTATAAAAATAGAAAATGTCATAAGTGGAATGGTGAGAGGAAAGGAGAAAACAATCCATTTTTCGGTAAGACTCATTCCGACGAATCTAATAAAAAACGTTCTGAAACACTTAAAGAAGTATTTGTTAATAGGGATCAAACTGGAAACAAAAATCCAAAATACCGTAATGATTTAACCATAGAAGTTCTAAAAGTTAAAGCAACTGAGTATTACAAGCAAAATGGAAATCTAACTTTGTGGGGGTTAATAAAAGATGTTGGTTGCGATTATACAACCATACAAAATAGATTTAAATACTCTAATTGTGATTGGAATACATTTAAAAATGATGTCGTTTCTACGTTGAATCATAAAATTAAATCAATTGAATCCATTGGCCCTATTGATGTGTATGATGTTACCGTTGAACAGTTTGCCAACTTTGCGACTGATAGTTGTATAATTTCGAATACGATGGATATGGACCCGATCCTAGCATCCGCTCTTGATATTTACGCCGACGAATGTTTGTCCGCAAATGAGTTGGGTAAAATCCTTGTCGTCCATGCCGAAGATGACAATATCAAAGGCATTCTAACCAACTTGTTTTATGATGTGTTGAATATTGAACACAACCTTTGGTCGTGGACTCGCAACGTCTGTAAGTATGGTGACTTCTACATGCGATTGTATATCTCCCCTGAATACGGCGTCTATCAAATCGAACCCATTTCCGCTTACAATGTTGAACGTCTTGAAAACACCGATCCGCTTAACAAGAACTATGTTAAGTTCCAAATCCGTCCTACCGATACATCACAGGTAGAAACTCTCGAATCTTTTGAGTGTGCTCACTTTAGACTGCTTTCCGATTCCAACTTCCTACCATATGGTAAATCTATGATGGAAGGTGCTCGTCGAGTTTGGAAGCAATTATCATTGATGGAAGACGCTATGTTAATCCATCGTATCATGCGTGCTCCTGAGAAGCGTATTTTCAAGCTGGATGTCGGTAACATTCCACCACAAGATGTTGACACATTTATGGAGAAGGCAATCTCCAAAATGAAAAAAGTACCGTATATTGACCCGAACACGGGCGATTATAACCTTCGTTTCAACCTGCAAAACATGGTTGAAGATTTCTATTTACCAGTTCGTGGTAGTGACAGTGGAACTTCCATTGATACTTTGAGTGGTATGGAATTCACAGGTATTGACGATATCGAATATCTGCGTAACAAGCTAATGGCCGCTTTGAAGATTCCAAAGGCGTTTTTGGGTTATGAAGAAGAACTTTCCGGTAAAGCCACTTTGGCCTCCGAAGACGTGCGTTTTGCCAAGACTATCGGACGAATTCAAAAAGTCCTCGTTTCAGAACTTGAAAAGATTGCTATCGTCCATTTGTATTCGCAAGGTTATCGTGACGAGAGTTTGGTTAATTTCAAACTTGAGCTTACTAACCCATCTACCATCTTTGAAAAGGAAAAGATTGAAGTTTGGAGCAACAAGACCGAGTTGGCCAAGAACATGATGGAAAGCAAGATTTTTTCCAAGGATTGGATTTACAAGAACGTATTCAATCTATCGGAAGATGATTCCGAAGCGTTGCTTGACCAGATGGTGGAAGATTCCAAACAGGGTTGGAGGTTTAAGTCTATTGAAGAAGAGGGCAACGACCCTGCGAAACCATTTAAGAAAATCAATCCGAATGCTGGTGACGGTAATCCGGGCGGAGCCAGAGGTGGTCCGACAGATTTAGGTGGCGGCGGAAGTCCGGAAGGTGATTTAGGCTTGCCGGGAGGTGAATCTGGTGGTCCAGAAGGTCTTCCTCCATTGGAAGAAAAGACGAATGTAACCGAAAAACATGGTGAACATGCTGACGGTTATGTAAGACCATCACAAAAAGGTAACAAAAAGGCTACCGACTATCCATTTGGGGAAGACCCTCGGGGAGACTTGGAAAATAAGGCCAAGACAAGGTCCGGCCGTGAGTTGACTCACACATGGAAAAACGACTCCCCGTTACATTTGGAGTCAAAAAGAGGCGGTGGTTTACTCAAAAATCTGCAAGGTTTCTTGGATAAGACAAAAAAGGAAAAAAAAGAGTTGATTAAAGAGGCTGAATCAACGGGTCGCAAGTCAATGTTAGACGAAACCAACATCCTTGGGGAATAACTGAAATAATACATTTTCCATACACGAAACCCTATTTATATCTAAGTAAGAAGAGTTTAATATATGCTAAGGACACTACGCCACTCAAAGTTTAGAAATACCGGCATCTTGTTTGAGCTACTGACTCGTCAGATAACAGCAGACATTATTGCTGGGAAAGATGATTCAGAAGCCAAAAATTTGTTGTTTAGGTATTTTAAGGAACATACCGAATTGGGCAAGGAATGGCGTCTTTACAACTTTCTTCTAAACGAAAAAGTCAGAGAGAACGTCCACGCAGAAAGATTTCTTACTGTCATTGTCGAACAACGCAAGAAGCTTAGTAACAGTAAACTCGCCGGGGAAAAATACAATTTAATCAAAGAAATCAAAGAGTTGTATCCGATTGATGATTTTCTTAAAGCCAGTATCAAGAACTACCGAACGCTCGCCTCTATATTCAAACTCTTCGAGGATGCTTCTTCCAAGGATTTGAAATTTGACGTTAAGGAAATTTACCAAGCGAAGACGTGTATCGTCGAACACATCGTTGACAAACCGAAGGCAGCAGGACCGGAAGATTTGATGTCGTTCTATTCCAAGCAGAATGAGGATATTCGTCTTCTGTCATACAAGATGTTGATTGATGGAATGAACAAGAAATACAAAACTTTGGATGAAAATCAGAAGTTGGTCTTGCGAGAATACATCAACAACATTTCCAACACGAATTCTCTCGGATCATATTTGGGAGCCCGTATTGATGACATCAAAGGTCAACTGGCCGAAATATCTAAAAAGGTTACTGACAACAACGTAGTCAAAATCAAGATTAACGAGGTTGTGAAACAGTTGGATAAGGTGAAACCAGCCAAGTTGGTCAAGGATTCTCAGGTTATGGTTGTTTTGCTTTCATACGAATTGTTGAAAGAAATCAAAGCTCAAATCGAAGGAACACCGAATGAAACTGTCACAACTTAAAACCTTGGTCAAAAATGTCATCAAGGAATGGCAATCGAGTATTGCGGAAGAAAAAGTTCCGGGCACAGTGTATTTGGATGATTTAGGCATCAAGTATTCTCCTGATGAGTTGAAGATGATGCGAATGGCAATCAACACATTTTCCAAGGGTGGCCACCCGATGCCCGATGACAAGACGGTAGGATTTTTCGGTCGTGATTTTGTGCTACAATGTTTGAATAAAGGTGAGAAGTTGCTTGCTCGTAATCCAAAGTATGCCAAGGATTTGGCCGTGGTCAAAGCATTGATTCCAAAGATTTCCAAGAATCCCATCAAGAAAGAGGATTCTTCCGATTTCAAAGATGGTATCACCAATAACATGAAAGCCGTCAATTTGGAAGGCGTCAGGAATTTGAGTGTTCCAGAAAAACACCAATTGAGAATCGCTCTACAAACCCTCAAGATGGCTGATGCCGGAGCGAATGTCATGGGTGGAATGAACAAGGAAGAAGCCCGTTCATTTTTGAAGAGCAAGGGTTATTCTGACCAAGCTATTCAGAAATTGAAAGGAAATATTAAGGAAAATGACGAAAATGACGAAGAATCTTTCAATTTTAAAAATGGAGATAAAGTCAAATTAACACCGCAATATGCAGGTAATAATAAGGAAATTTTTACACTTAGTCAGTGGGATGGAAAAAGAGGGTGGATTGGAGATAAAGATGGAAGAGGTTGGTTTGTTAGGAATTTTCAAATAGTTCCTGCACGTTTGCAATCGAAATCTGAATTGGATGAAATGTCATCCACAGGTGGAGTTGCTGGTTACTCGACGCCATTTGCTTTTACCAAGAATAAAAACGGCAGCAAAAGAGCAACAGATATTACTAAGAAAATGGGATACAAAGTTGTTGGAGATTCTCCGAGAGTATGAAAAATTCAGCTTTAAGTAAAAATTGTAATGTTTGTAATAATACAATTTCAAAAATGTAAACGATATGATAAAACTGAAAGAACTATTAAACGTAACTGAACAAGCTCCGCAGCCTCCGGGAACACCTGTTTCGGCTCCTGTGCCTGCTCAAGGCGCCCCCACATCGTCGCCAACTCCTCAAGAGCCAATTTCGGCGGCAAGACCAGATACCGCACCTACTCCCGAAGACCCATCCGAATACGATTTCACACGGGATTTTCGTGCCTTTGAAGATACGAAGAACAAGGCTGAATCTGCAGCGAAGAAAAAGTTGTTGGACAAAATGAACAAGATGATGTTGGGTAAGAAAGTTGTGGCTAACGCATCACGCGGTTATGGACAACCAAAGACGGATTATACCATTGATAACGTTAAGAAGGTTAGTGTTGAATTTTGGTATAAGGATTGGGTAGTCATTGTTAGTGATGAAAATGACAAGAAGTTTTTCCTAACGCCGGGTATCAATATCAAGATTGAAACTGGCGGTCAAGCCGTTGAACCGGGTGCGGAAGAACCTGAGGCGGGTCAAGAGGCTCCAAATGAACCGCCGAAAGCACCGGAACCACCAGCCCCAACTCCAAAACCGGAAGCCCCTGCTGAAGAACCAGCAGCACCAGAAGCACCGGCTCCTGAACCCACGGTCAAGCCTGAACCACAAGCTCCACAAGGCCAGCCAACAGCTCCAACTCAACCAGCTAAACCAGAACAACCACCTTTACCATTGAAGAAAAAGAAGAAGGTGGTAGCTCCCGCACCCGTTGCCGAAGAAACGGCTGGAGAGGGTGATGAAAACGTGGGCAAAATTTTGTTGAGTAAAGATGATGCTCAACAAGCTCTTGGTCGCCTGTTTTCTGAATTTACAAATAACAATCGTTTTGATGTAAGACCGTTTGTTACACGGGCACGTTCATCGGGTCATGACCACGATGGTATGTATAGCAATCAATATCGATTACGAATTCCGATTGATATTTTGGGAAAGGATTTTGATCCGAAAGAATTTGAACTATTTGTTAAAACCGAAGAACGACGTTCAGGTGGCCCCGGTGAACCATTTAGTCATGGATATGTTAATATTCAACCAGCGGGTAGGACTTACATATTCAATTTTGAATTGAATGGAGGATTGGATATATGAAACAATTGTTGGTAGATTGTATTGCGTTTGATTATGTAAAAGATAATCTCTTTGAAAATACTAATGACGACCCAAATCGCCGATTGGTAGTAAAGGGTATTCTTCAACGTTCCGGTGTTAAGAACCAAAACGGACGGGTTTATACTAAAAACGTTTTGCTACGTGAAGCCTCAAAATATACTGAAAACTTTGTAAAAGAACGACGTGCATTAGGCGAACTTGACCACCCAGAATCTTCGGTGGTCAATCTTCAAAACGTTTCACATAACGTTCTTGAAGTCCATTGGGAAGGTGATAACTTGATTGGTTCGATTGAAGTGTTGCCTACTCCTAACGGTAACATTCTCAAAGAATTGTTCCGAGCCAATATCCGGCTTGGTATTTCCAGTCGTGGTATGGGCACGGTACAAAAGGATATGCGTGAGCAAGCCGACATTGTTCAAGATGACTTTGAATTGATTGCTTTCGACTTCGTTTCTAATCCATCTACTCGTGGAGCTTTCATGTTTCCAAGTGGCAACATCAATGAAGGTATGATAAAGAACCCGGTTACGAATAAGTGGGAGCATGCCGAATCCATTGTTCGTGACATTCTTACTGAAATTGGGAAGTAATAACCATGAAAGAAACCCAACTCAAAATTTTGGTTAAAGCCATTTTGCGTGAAGCCTTAACAACTAAAGGTGATTGTCAAAAATGTAAGGGTCAGGGACATTACACGACAAAACTAAAGGACTTGGGTGGAAGAAGCAACAGTGGCGTAGATGACACTCACACAGTTTCGTGTGATGTTCCCGGATGTAAGAATGGAAAGTTTGACCCACAAGCATATTATGATTCAATGGGGGTAAAAGAATTTAGTGGTATAGATGAATCTGAAAATGATGATATTATTTTCAAAGACCGCCAAAGTGGACAAGATGTTTACTGGATTGACAACAAAGATACCGGAGGTAGAATTCAACTAAAGCCTGAAAACGTTTCCAAATATCTTCGACAGGGATATGAAATTGTAACTCTTGAACGAGAATCAACGATAAGAGAAACTGACGTTGGCGACCAACATTTGATTAACGGACAATCCAATGTGGTTGCAGCTGGACGAGTCAACAAAGTTTTGTCGTCACTTTCAAAAGGATTGTTTTCTGATAATAGTTGGGAAGCAATACACAAGATTTTCAATAAGTTGCAGGGATTGGGATTGGAGGTTTCCATTACAAGTACCAAATATGGAGGACAGTCGGATAGTTCGAATGGGATGCCTAAATTCAAGGAATGGCAAATTTCTATTCCGTTCACCAACAAAAACGGTAAACCGGCTGTGCTGACCGGTCAAATCACCGCACACGGAGCTGGGTCAGTAGAACAACCCCTCGACCGATATGATATTACTGCCTACGTCTCGCCTATTATGGTCAAAGGTTCTTAATCTGATTTATGCAGATTAGGCTTCAACAACTAATTCGGGAATCAATGGCCGAATCTTTATACAAAAGTAATCTAACAATTTTAACGGAAGATTTTCGAACGATGAAAAATCTTGTAGCTGCTGGGATTCTTCTATGGGCCACACTTACTCCCAGCGGTCGTGGTGCAGTTAAAAAGGCTTATCATTCTTTACAGATGAAACAAGCTGTGTTAACACCTTCGGTTCAATCCAAACTTGAAGATGAAATTCCATATACCGGAAAAGAGTTGGAGGATTTTATTCAAGGTCAAATCGAACATCGTGAAAAAGTGGATAAAGAGATTGGTCCGGTTTCCAAAAAAATTTTCCAATCGCGGGCGTTTTTCAAAACTCCGTAACATTCTATAATAACTTTACTTCCTTCTCAGTTATGGTAAGATACCATTCAAACTATGAAGGATTTTCTATTATCTTATGATACGGTGACTCTTCGGCCCAAATTTTCTAAATTGGAAAGTCGAGCGAAAGCCGATACCTCTCTTGTCTTTTGTGGTCGAACATTCAACCTACCCGTTGTTCCTGCAAATATGGAAGATACCATTGATGCGTGGAATGCGAAACGGTTGATGGAAAGCGGCCACTTCTACATCTACCATCGATTCGGTCAGGAAAATGAGTTTCATCCACAACTTAAAACATCATCCTTTATCAAGATTGCCAACGAAGAAAAGTGGCGTTTGATTAGTGTAAGTATTGGAACCAAGACATATTCAACCGACATTCATGATTCTTTGGTGTCGGGCCATCGTATTGATTTTATCACTATTGACGTGGCTCATGGTCATCACGAAGATGTTAAAGAAGCCGTCAAATATGTCCGTCACCGTTGGCCAACTACCAAACTCATTGTTGGTAACGTAGCCACAGGAGAAGGAGCCGAATATCTCGCACGTTTGGGTGTGGATGCTATCAAAGTGGGTATTGGTGGTGGTTCAATCTGCACCACTCGTTTCATGACAGGATTTCATTTGCCTACGTTACAATCAGTATTGGAGGTTGAAACTCGCCTTGTTGAAATCGGTTATCCCGTTCCCATTATTGCGGATGGAGGAGCCAAGCATTACGGTGATATAGCCAAAGCATTGACATTTGGAGCTACGATGGTTATGTCGGGTCGTTGGTTTGCTTCATGTATTGATTCACCAGCCAAAATCATTGATGGCAAGAAACTTTACCGTGGGTCAACTTCTTACGAAGCCAAGGGATTACGCAAACATATTGAAGGAAAAACCTTGGAACTAAAAGAAGGATTCACCTACGATGAACGGTTGACGGAGATAAAGGAATCTCTTCAATCCAGCATTTCTTACGCGGGCGGTGAAGATTTGGGTGCATTCCAACACGTTCAGTGGCAACGAGTTTTTCCCGAAAATTAGTTTTGTAATGAAATAATTTTCCAATTTTTACACAAATTTATATGACCATTGATAAGATTGCTAACACTTCTCTTACTCATATTTAATTTTTTTACTAAATCATAATAGTTTCCATTAAAAATTTCTTCGCTTTCTATATTTTTTACATTATACCTTTTAAAGATTTTTAAGTTAATTCTTGATTTGCCTATTTTTATTTTAGTTTTTTCTGATAGTTTTCTTCCTTTGAGTAATTTACTTAATAACTTTTTTGTTTCTTCTGTGTGTTTTTGTCCTCTATGGATTTGACTTAGTTTAAGTAATGATTCTTTTGACCATACTCGTTTTCTATTTGATTCTCTAATTTTATCAATAACTTGTGAAGTCATTTCAATTCTATCTGCTAAAAAAGATTTGTTGTAACATTTATGTTGTTCGGTTTTAGCAACATCAAGATATTTTTGTTCAACTTCAATAAGATTCTCTCTTGGAATTTCTTCAACAATAATGAAGTCAAAATTTCTCTCTCCGTATTTATTCCAAGAAAGTTGTAAGTGTGGGTTTTTATGAATATTTTTATTTAACAAATGTCTATGCCCATTCCATCTACCACTGATAATGTTAGAACTACCAACATAATACTTTCCGTTTATTTTATTGACAATCTTGTAGATTCCTGATATCTTTGTTCTTGTAATATCGGTTGAGTGACCGCTTCCGTTCAAGTCGTTTGTGGTGGTTGTAGTAACGCATTCGTTTTTCGTTATTTCGTTGACGGATTTCTTCGGTGGTATGATAGAGTCGTTTTCTTCCCATATAATATCTTTCATTGTTGACATTTCAGTTTCCATATGGTATAAATAGAGTTGAAATTAATCAAACGGTAACAAAAAGGTAACAACATATGAAAATAAATATAGACGAAGTAGAGTCGGTGCTGTTGGAAAAAAAGATAGACCCAATTAAAGTAAATGAAATCATACGAGCACTTGAAGAAATTGCTGAAGAAGTGGCCGTTGAAAATTCTAAAGAAGAAGGAATTGATTCAGGTGGTCTTCCTATTGATATTGGTGGGAACGATTTACCAAAAGTAAAAATGGAATATGTAGTCATTTTAAATGATAAAGAGGGGTTTCTAAAAGATAAAGAAATCGGCGCTTGGGTAGTTCAACAAGAAGAGGGTGCGGATGCCGGGTTAGTTCTTTCCAAGTTGGTTGACGCGGCCAAGACTCAAAACACTTCTGGAAAACGAAAGAAGAGCAAGGGTATCATCAGCAACGTTGTCGAGTTATTTGAATCCCTTAAACCCAAGTTCGCCAAAGCCAAGAAAGTCAAAATCAAGACCAAAGACCTTACTCGTGTGGTTGTAACCGATGGAAAGTTTGCCGGTAGCCCAGTTCCAAAACAAGATGTCGATTAATGGAATACTCAAACTCAACAGCGAGTTTCCAACGATTGATACAATTGTATCGGTATTTGGAAACTTCTGCTTGGTCAAGAAAACTGAATAGAAAATATGAACTCCGTGATTAACTTCTACAAGATTGCTGACCCCTATGGGGATTTCTCCAACTTTTCAAAACATCCAATCGTCTTGGATGGTAAGGAATGGAAGACGACTGAACATTATTTTCAATCTCAAAAATTCGCGGGTACAGAACATGAAGAAGCTGTAAGATTATGTAAAGGCCCGTGGTCTTGTGCGGAGATGGGCCGTCGTAGAGACTTGCCCTTGAGGAAGGATTGGGAAGAAGTCAAGGAAGGTGTTATGAAAAAGGCGTTGATGGCCAAGATTGCCCAATATCCACAGATTGAAAAACTCCTTCTGTCAACGGAGGATGCCACCATTGTTGAACATACGGTTAATGACAGTTATTGGGCCGACGGTGGCGACGGTTCGGGAAAGAATCGCCTTGGGGTTCTTTGGATGGAAATTCGTGACGAGTTGAAAGCCATCAAAAAAGAGTTTTCAGAATCTACATACCGAGATTATGACGACGGTGGAGGGGGCTATTGATGGCGGTAGTATGGGCATGGGATTTTAGTTTTATGAAAAAGTCTGATAGAATAAAGAAAGAAGCCGACCTTACCATGAGTAAGATTCGGGCGCTTACACGTCACATTCGTAACGTGGAGGATAATTGTTTGATTTTAGGGGAGAAACTTATCAATCAAGGTGAAACGGATTTAGGAAAACGTTTGATTGCCAATGGATTTGTACATGATGCTAGTAAATTTCGCGGTATTGAATGGGAAAGTATTGTGCCCGGAAAATCGTCGGATGAAGTTGCAGATAAGAAACTCAAAATGAAGTTTGCTATTTCCAATCATTGTCAAACCAACCCACACCATGTAGAATATTGGGGAAGCATTGACAAAATGCCATCTGTATATGTTGCCGAAATGTGTGCGGACTGGAAAGCCCGGTCAGAAGAATTTGGAACTTCGTTGCGTGACTGGATTGATTCCGTTGCTACGAAACGGTGGTCGTTCGATGTCGATTCCAAAACTTACAAAGAAATCATGCGATTTGTTGACTTGCTTTGTGAGAAACCATTTGAGCCAATAACACACACATAATATAATGAAACATCATTTTACCTTGACTGCCGAATTTGAATTGGAAATGCCAGGTGGATATATTTTTTCACACAAACAAAAAACGGAAATAGCGTCCGCCGTAGATGAAGCCATCCATGTTTCCACTCGTGGAATTGAGAGAATTGATCGTTTTGACAAACAATATTTTACATTTAGACACCCCGAACAAATAAAAATTCAACTGATTGATATTACACACAATTAGTCGTGAAAAGGTTTGACCTCTGTAATTTAACAAGTGTCTATTTTCATCATCCTAAAGGGTTTCTTTATAGATTTCCAAATCATATACAATTGTCTAAACGTCATCGTTTACGTCGCATGAAAAGGTCGAGAAACATAATACAAAGATTGGGATTAAACAATTTAGAAACAACATTATGAACAAGTGGTTTTACGACAATCTAATTTTCATGACGAAACATGGTAGTCAATGCTACGGCCTTGCCAACGAATTATCCGACCTTGACTTAAAGGGAATTGTTGCCCCCCCATCAACAGTAGAATATGACTTGTTTCATCGTTTTGAACAATCTGAAAATGATGTTGAACTCCATAAGAGATTTGACCATCTTAAAAATCCAAAGAATCCAAAAGTGGAATCTACGGTGTATTCTCTTAGAAAATTCATGATTCTTGCGGCTAATGTGAATCCAAATATCATGGAACTTTTATGGGTTGACCCTACAGATTTTTTGATGATGACACCAACAATGAATAAACTACTTGAAAACAGAGATTTATTTCTTTCTTCAAAGGCTAAGTTCACGTTCGGAGGGTACGCATGGGCACAATTAGCAAAGATTGAACGTCATCGCAAGTGGATTGTCATGGGCGAATTGTCGCCGCCGACACGGGAACAGTTTGGTCTTCCACCGGAACTCACGAAGGGCACAACGGAAGTGTTCGGTTACATCAAGTCCAAGGTGGAACAGTGGAATCTCAATCAGTATCCGATGGATGAACAAAATCGGGCCGACTTGAAGGAAACGATTTGGACACTTATCGCAGAACTTTCTAGCAAGAAGGTTTCTTGGGATAATTGGCCGGATGCGTATGCCGCTGGCGTGATTGAAAAGATTCGAAAAGACCTATCCTTAAAAGATGAAGTCATCGAACTAATCAACAAGGAACGAGCGTATGACAAGGCCATGAGTAACTACAAGTCATGGATACGTTGGAAGGCGGAAAGAAATCCAGCACGTCGAGAACTTGAAGTCAAATCCGGCTATGACACGAAGCACGCTTCCCATCTTGTTCGGCTCATGCGAATGGGTTATGAAATTTTGACGCAGGGTAAGGTTATCGTGAAGCGTACTGATCGAGAAGAAATTTTGGCCGTAAAGAATGGAGCTTGGTCTTATGAAACGGTTATGGATTTTGCCAAGGACATGCAAATTCAATTGGATAATGCGTATAAATCAACAACTTTACGGAAGTCAGTTGATTTTGGAAAGGTTAATAACCTTTATCATGAACTATTTGAGGGGTATCATACTAAGAATGATGACTCAACATTTATTGATACTGCTGCATATGGAGGGATACAATAAATCAAATGAGATATAAAAAAAAGTCATCTGATTGTAGTTGACATTTGTTCGGTAGTCTGATATTATATCTACGTTACATTGCCACATAAATCATGAACACAAATTGGAAATCGTTGGGTTGGATAGTCACCCGGAAACTTGTCTATTACATATTGGTCGTTTTGGTGACTATTTTGTTGGGGAGTTGGTCTGCCGCTTTAATGACAACCGCTAACACCTTGACATTCGCACTCGGCCTTGTTTTGTCTGCACTAATTGTTGGCGGACTCATCACCGTCGTCGTTCGTGAAATCATTTACTATATCAAAAAATTCAACTCCTAATTCTCCATGAACAAATTCCTTGTAATTTTTGGTGCCCTCCTAATGATTTTCGCCGTAGTTAGCGGTCTTGGTGTGGGCCTTGGCATGTTTGCCTACAGCATTTACACCATTATTCTGTTGATTAAAGGAACAGTTGCCGTTTCCTTCGTCGCAGTATTGAAAGTGGTGGCGTGTTGGGTTTTGGCCGCTTTCGGTGGCTGGCTCACATTCTTAATTTTAGGCTACCTTGGAGGAGTCTGTATCGCAACATCAAAATAAACAAAACAAACACGTATGAAAAAGCTAATTACAACATTATTTGCCTGTGTAACGGTTCTCGCCATTACAGGATGCACACGGATTGAACCCGGCTATGTTGGCATCAAAGTCAATCAATCGGGGTCTGAAAAAGGAGTAGAAAACTACCCCCAACAGACGGGTTGGGTCTTCTATTTCCCATTGACTACTCGGGTCTATGAATATCCCACATTCCAACAGAACGTCATTTGGTGTGAAGCCGTCACGGAAGGTAGCCCAACCGATGAAGCCATTTCCTTCAACTGTAAAGGTGGTGCGGCCATCAAAGCTGACGTTTCCATGTCAGGTCGCTTTGTAAACGAACAGATTCCACATACGTTTGTAAAGTTTCGCACCGACCCATTCCACATCATTCATGGTTATCTTCGTAATGAAGTTCGGGATGCCCTCGGTAGAATTGCATCAAAGTATGACCCAATGGAAATCATCGGTGAAAAACGTGGTGCATTTCTTGATGAAGTCAAGACCGAAGTAAAGGCTCGCACTGGAACCTGGTGGGAAGTTGACTACATTACTTTTGCCAACAAACTGCATGTTGATGAAAAGATTGAAGCCGCGATTAACTCCATCATTGCTCAGAAACAACAAACATCTGCATCCGAGTTGAAGGTTCAACAAACCAAGGCTGAAGCCGACCAAGCAGCCGCCAAAGCCGAAGGTGAAAAGCGAGTCAAGATTGCCAATGCTGAAGGTGAAGCTCAGTCAATCATGTTGAAGGCAAAAGCTCAAGCTGACGCTAACACGGTCATTGCCGAATCATTAGTCAAGAATCCCTTGGTGTTACAAAGCATTGCTTTGGATAAGTGGAATGGTATTCTGCCCCAAGTAACTTCTGGAGCTATTCCGTTCATCAATGTTGGAAGTATCACGAACAAGTAAGCACGTTTGGAAGGCCGCCAAAGGGCATCGGCGAAAGTCGGTGCCCTTTATGCGTGGACATAAAAGAAGGCGGCCAATTTCTTGGCCACCTTCCCCATTCCGAACTGCAAATTATTCTTCTTCCTCTTCTTCAGCAACTTCTGATACGATTTGACCTGATTGTGGAGCCGGTACAGAAACTTCTTGGTTTTGATCCGCAATCATTTCATCCAAGGTCTTGATTTCATAATACCGACCAAATAGATGTCCCAAGTCTTCGTAGAGAGCATTTAACTGTTGAATCTTGCCATGACATTCTTGAGCGAGTTTCTTAAAATCCTTAGTGATACCTTTGACTTGTTTGAAATCACGTTCCACAACACGACCTTGAAAAAAGTCGGAGGATTCGGTCATGGCATAGATTTCAGCCAAATTAGCTATTTCATCTAGTGTCTTGGCGGTTTCCATAAGAGCAGTTTCACAACGCAGAACTTTTCCATATTCATTGAATTTGGAAACCGCATCCATGAGTTTCTTCTTGTCTTGTGGGGATAACTTTTTTGGTTCATCCCCGAACTTGCCGTTGGATGGAATGTTATCGAGGTTTTCTAAAATCCTCTTGAGACTAAATTCGTGGACTTGAAGGTTCTGACGTGTCATATAGTTATCTTTCTCTAATAAATAGGAGTGAATGTTACAAAACATCGGCGAATTGTTTAGTTTCGGAATTGTATCGCCAAAACTTTTTGGGATTAAGAAAGGAAATAATTTGTTGTTGCCGAACCAAATCCTTTTTTTGCTGATATGGATATCTATGATATTTACCGTCGTATTCTAGCACAACATTTTTTTCTTTGTCATAACCATCAACATAATATAAAAAATCGTTGGTGTGTAATTGATAATTAGGTTCAAAATTAAACCCCAAGGCATTCCAACGTTTTAACAATTCCAATTGGCCTTTGTCAGTTCTGACTTTTAGATATTTTGTTTTTGACAAGGAATCATAGATTTTCTGTTTAACATCAGGCCGTTTCATTGCTAATTTTACAGAAAACGATATCTTTTTCTTCGTTTCTTCTAATATGGGTTTACCAATCAATCTTTCAGATAAGTTTTTACGAAATTCCAATGATTGTTTTTTGCCAGACATTCCTTTAGTACCGGGCTTTCCAAACATCGGATTATTTTCGCCACTATTGCGACAAAAAGAACATTTACTATTTTTTCTGTTGGCGTCAACCATGCTAAAATTTCGTGTGTAATACAAAACTCTATCACATGTAGGACAATTTCTTTTGTATTCTTTAATCATTCTGAATATGGTTCCCGTTCCCAACGTTGTTGATACTTTGAAAAGTATTCCATCAGTTCGGTAAACTTGGGAAAAACTTGTTTTCTGTTTTTGGTCATGTCTTCAACGATGAAGCCCTGACCCTTTTTGTGAGCAATCTTTATCTCAGGTTTCTTCAACCCGAAATGATACATACCATCAATGGTAAACCCCATGTCTGTCAAATAGTCGGCATCCGTGATTTTCCAACTATCAACTTCAGTTAGACCTTGTTCGTTCTCAGCGTGGAGGCGATGAAGTATTTCCTTCAATTTTATCATAGGTCGAGTTTTTTTAAAAATTCCGCAAGAACCGCAGCACCCTTTATGTCATCATTAAACAATGTTGATTTGGTTACAATGATATCATCCTTTGGTTCATCCATTGGAGCCGGATCTTGTTGTTCCTTCATCGAAAGGCTTCCCGGAGCCGGTTCGTTGCCACCCATTACCGGTTCGCCGGTTGGTTCATCACTCGTCTCAGGTTCTTCTTCGGACTCAATTTTAGTGTGTTTGGTGAAAGCGGTAAAACAGAACTGACCACTATCCTTCATTTTTTTCAGAATTGTGGAAGTTGTGTTTTGAAACTCGTCGGTAGTTTCATATCGAATTTCAATGCGGTCAATTTTGGTTGGTTTGGTTTCTTGAAAAGTATCAAGGGCTTCGAGTTCTTTGGGAGAGAATGGTTGCCCTACATAACGTTTTGCGTAACGTTCAAAATCATCCTTGATGGTGAATGTCTTGGCAACCGGATTGGTTTCTTGTTCCTCAAGATACATGGGTTCACGAGCGTCTTTCAAGATTTCCAATACGGCCTTCTTGATTTTGAGTTCCGCCACGGATTTGGCGAAGTCGCCAGCATCCTTAGCACTAATAGAACCCGCTACTTTACGAGCTGCGGGTGAAGCAGTGCTAGCGGATTTATCACCTTTTTGAATGGCTCTTACGAGTCCAAAAAACCGTTGTTGCTTTTTAGATTTTGCGGGCATATGATATTATCTCATACATAAATATCACAACGTTTTCCTTCATACAGAAAGATTTTTCGTATTTTGGTAAATGTTTTTCTATTTATCTGTAGAAATGCAGCAATCTTTTGCCGCCAAAGTGACCATCACGGTCAACCAAACTTCCATTGAACTTCTAATAAGTTCAGAACAAAAGAAACAAAAATATTATGATTAACAGTGAATTGCTAAAAGAAGCCATCGCCGACGCAAAGGCAGTAAGAGCTACTGCTCTCGCCAATGCCAAAGCATCGCTTGAAGAAGCCTTCGCTCCTCGTTTTGAAGCAATGTTTGCCGAGAAGTTGAAAGAGGATTCTGAAGAAGAACAAGAAGAAATGGTATCCGAAGTAGAAGCTCCTAACCAAGTATCCGGTAAGGGTGGAGAAGCCAAAGGACCAACGACAAAAGCCGTTTCCAAAGGGGAACCACATAAAGGTTCATCTGCAAAGAAAGATTTTAAAACCATTGCAGTCGGAGGTTCGGAAGGAGCTGCCGGCTCAAAAGCCCCAGCTGCAAAACAGAGTATAGTAACCGAAACTGAGGAACAAGAAGAAGTTGTTGCCGAAGCCGGTTTAACATCTGAAGATTTGGATGAAATCATCAAGGAACTGGAACAAGAAGTATCGGGCGAAGAAGAGGGTGAACCTCAACCTGCTGCAGAATTGCCTCCTGTTGAAGGCGATCCAGCCGCTCAATTACCACCTGCCGCACCGGTCGGTGAGCCTGATGGTGATGAAATGGGAGCCGCACCGGCTCCAGCACCAGTTTGTGACCCAGCATGTGCAGCCGGAACAGTTCCGAGTGCCGCACCAGCCCCACTTGACCCAGCATTGGACGGAACCGAGCCAGTTGGTGAAGTTCCCCCAACCGAAGGCGATGAAGAAATCAACCTCGAAGAATTGCTTGCTTCATTAAATGAAGAGGCTGAAGAGGAAGAAGAATCCGTCAAGGAAGGAAAACTACCGCCGTGGCTCGCAAAGAAGGGCGAAAAAGGTGAGAAGGATGACGACGACAAGGAAGAAAAAGTCGATGAAGCTGTTGAAAACGGCGTTCCAAAGAACGTTGACGGCCAGGACAAATCAGGCGGAGTCAAGGGTTATCCAGCCGCACCACAAGATGCCAGTAAGAAACAACTTACGGGTAAGAATCACAATATTTCCGGTAAAGGAAACATTGGCGCCGGCTCTGTCGGCGGCCTTTCAGAAGTAGCCAAGTATAAGACTGCCCTCAAGGAATCTTACGACGCTATCCGTTTCCTCCGTGGACAAATTAATGAGGTTAATCTGCTCAACGCCAAACTGCTTTACACGAACAAGTTGTTTAAGGAGTTCGCAGGGGTTCTTGACGATTCATACAGAATGAAAATCGTTGAATCATTTGACCTGACCAAGAGCGTTCGTGAAGTGAAATTGGCCTACGCCTTGTTGGCGGAGTCGCTAAATTTTGGTAAGAGTATCAACTCAAAGCCAGTGGCTACCAAGCCATTGATTAAGAGAAGTGTTACTCAGATTACCGAAGGACTCGCATCTAAGACAGTAGCATCTACGAAACCTGCTCAGATTATTACTGAGAGTAACGCGATGGCGGATAGATTCAAGAAACTCGCTGGAATCCCAAACGCACCGAAGAAGTAAGTAATGCGGGAAACAAACAAAAAACTCAAATAACTATATGGAAAACATTAAATCGTTGTTAACAAACACAATGAATCCTCAAGCTCGCTTGATGACGGAAACCCGTGGTCTAGTGACCAAGTGGGATAAGACCGGCTTGCTCGAAGGTATCAAAAGTGATATCGAGAAGTCCAACATGTCAGTGTTGCTCGAAAATCAAGCTAAACAGCTAATTGAAGAAGCTACTGCTACTGGTACTTCCGCAAACTCCGAACAATGGGCAGGCGTAGCTCTCCCACTCGTTCGGCGTGTATTCGCAGAATTTGCTGCCAAGGAGTTCGTCTCCGTCCAGCCAATGAATCTACCATCGGGCCTCGTATTTTACTTGGATTTCAAGTATGGTTCAGCCCAAGGTGGTCGTCCAGCTGATGCAACCGGTAACTATTCATCACTATTCGGTGGAACAGGCGTCAAATCAGGTTCAACAGATAAGCCAATCGGTGGTCTGTATGGCGTTGGTAAGTATGGCTATACTGCCAACGACAAAATCGTAACGTGTTCCTTTACTAGCGTAGCCGCTACTCAGGAAGACATTAATTGGTTGACCAACTATTATGTGCAGGCTGCACGTTCTGGTTCCGCTGACAAATTGTTGAATTCCATTTCAGCATCATGGGCCGCCGGTCAATTGTTTGCCATTACCACAAACAATTTCCGAGCCATGTCGTTGGTTAATGGTAACGTATTTGACGCGAACGCAGTTCGTTCATTTATGCCGGTAACACCAGGCGGCGCAGCAGGTGAATTGAATGTTGGTGGTGTGTGTGAATATTACCCAGCATTCACCAAATTGACCACGGCCGGCGAAGTAACTTTCGTAGCTTCTGGTTCCGCTCCAGTTCAACCAACCGGCTCCTTGACTGGTTCTGTTATCTACTCCGTTCAACCAACGGATAGTAACCGTGGTGACTTCGAAGATAACACTGGAAACAGTGGTGTCTCGTTCTTCAATCCAACAGGTAAGTCAACCAACGCTCCTGATACCGGTCTTAACAAAGATATTGGTATTCCAGAAGTAAACTTGGAACTCAAAAGCGAACCAATCGTCGCTAAGACTCGTAAGTTGAAGGCAGTCTGGACTCCAGAACTCGCTCAAGACTTGAATGCTTATCATAGTATTGATGCAGAAGCCGAATTGACGGCCCTGTTGTCTGAATATGTTTCAATGGAAATTGACCTCGAAATTCTCGACATGTTGATTACCAATGCCCCAGCATTAACAACGGAACGTTGGAGCGCCAAGCTCAACACCGAAATCGTGCCTAACGGCTCAGGTGGTTACAACGTCGTGACCCAAACGGTTGCTGGAACAGGTGGCTATTACACCAAGGCAACATGGTATCAGACTCTTGGTAACAAGATTCAAAAGGTATCCAACAAGATTCACCAATTGACCCTCCGTGGTGGTGCTAACTTCATGGTCGTCTCCCCAGACGTATCAACGATTTTAGAATCCATTCCGGGATTCGTTGTGAACACAGATGGCGATCAAGCCAAGTATGCCATGGGCGTAAGCCGTGTTGGTAGCTTCGCAAGTCGCTTCCAAGTCTATAAGAACCCATATATGACGGATAACGTCATTCTGTTGGGCTTCCGTGGAAATAACTTCCTCGAAACGGGAGCTGTCTATGCTCCATACATCCCACTCGTTCAAACACCTTTGGTGTATGATCCAGTGAATTTCACCCCAAGACGCGGTGTAATGACCCGTTACGCGAAGAAGATCGTGCGGCCCGAGTTTTACGGGAAAATCCTCGTCGCAGACTTGGACACTGTATAATCCTTTGTAAGACTAACTTACACTCAGAAAGAGCCTCAGAAATGAGGCTCTTTTTTATGCGTTTATTTACATATTTGTTTTTTGGAAATATAATAATCTTTTCGTATAACTCCTGATATTTATGGATATATGAAAAGTGGAATATACAAAATCACAAACGAAGTCACCGGAAAATTCTATATTGGAAGTTCGGAAGATATAGATAAACGATGGGAAATAGAACACAAAGGAAATCTTATTAGAAATCAACACTGTAATCCTAAATTACAGAATTCTTGGAATTTCTATGGCGGCGATAAGTTTTCAATGTCAATTATAGAAGAAACCGAGTCAAAAAAAGAACTTCTTCTTGAAAGAGAACAATACTATTTAGACACATTCAAACCATACATTCAGGGTATTGGTTACAATATTTGTCCTAAAGCATGTGGAGGCGATAACATTACCCACAATCCAAATAGAGATGCTTTTATAGAAAAAATGAGTGGGATTAGTGCTGGGGAAAATAACCCCATGTTTGGAAAAAAACATAGTGAATCATCCATTCAACTTCAAAAACAAAAATCTATTGGCCGTTATACATTGGATTGGTTTATACAACGAAACGGAAAAAGAAAAGGAACGGAAAAATTTGAAAATCGAAACATGATATTGAGAAATAGAAAAATGAATTACTCTTATGATAACAAGATGAAAGGAACAAAACGAGGTCCTATGTCAGAGGAAGTCAAAAAACGAATTTCCGAAAGAAAGGCACATTTGAAAAATTTGAAACCGGAACTTCATAAAGACATTTTATCAGAACAATTCACAATTTCTCAATTACAAGAAAAATACGGAACATCTAAAGCCACCATTCTCAATGAAAGAAGAAAGTTAACGAATAGGATATAAATTCCATATTTATATCCGTATGATTAAGCTTAAACATCTCATTGAAGGAACAATAAAAGACTCCGAAGTTAAACGACGTTTACCATATTTGAATGATGATGTATTAATGGTCACAATACAAAAAGACGAATCGTTTCCACAGTTTAATTACGTTCAAATAGATGACATTTCTAGTGGACAAAATCATTTTTCTAGTAATCCAGAACATATGAATAAAATGGGGTATGAGATGCCCACGTCAGAAGAATTGTTTAAATTTCCTAGAGGACGATACAAATTGTCAGATGTTAAAAAACGTCTTGGAAAAGTATGATTAAATTAAAGCATCTTATCTTAGAATCCGAAATTAAAAAATTTTACGGTTATTTTGATGTTGCCCCGTCTAATCTTTTTGGGGGAATCCCTAAAGTGGAATCTTTTGTAGTCTATCCAAAATATAGAGGTAAAGGGTTTGCCAAAAAATTAGCTCGATTTTTACCTAAACATTGTTGGTTACATGCTCAACCACTAGCTAATATGCCCGGCAAAAAATTAGAAAAGAAAGATTTGATCGAATTTTACAAGTCAATTGGATTTACGGAAATATTTTTGCTCATACATGGATAGAGTTTCCAAATGGTAGAAAATTTGACCCTACACGAAAACAGTGGAAGGAATGGGGATTCAATCCAGACGAGGTTGAGTTTCATCCCCAAGTCAAAAAAGAATATACTCCGCAAGAATATCAACGTGTATGTAAAAAACAACCACTAAACGAAACTTCTGAAGTATGGAAAGCATGGTGGATGGATGACAAAGGTAAACTCTATGAAATTTACAATAATTCCAAATACGGTCATTGGGCTGCTGCTACAGATATTTTGGCTAACATGGGAGTATCTAAAGAGTTATGGTTTGACCATTCTCCCGTAGGAGAATTATTCAAACGCGGTTGGGTAAGACTCACTTTCAATTACAATCATGATGGGGTAATGCGATTTGACAATGAAGAAGTTGAAATCCGACCTTGGTTAATGAAACGAATCAAAGACCTTACTATCGAAATGCAGGCAGATGAATTGAGAGATGACAATACTGACCGCAGCGTTGATTTGATGGAGGATACACTAACCGAAGAAATGTCTTACAATGACCTTTTGAAACTTACCGATAAAGGTAGGAAAGCCAGAGCTAATGATGTCAAACCTCGTTCCATTCCTGTGTCTCTTGAAGATGGAAAAGAATCGTGGAATTTCAGATACAAATCCAATCCATCGGTGACGGATAAACCATTTCAGGGGTCAATTCAATTCTTTAAAGAAATCAAGAAATCCAACACCGAAAATGTAGCCGACTTGCCATGTAAAGTGGATTGTGGTTGTCCTGACTTCATGTATCGTTGGGCTTGGAATGACACTGCTCAGGATGCTAGTCAAGTTGGTCCCAAGAGTCTTAATAAGTGTATCAACCGTCGCCCAAAGCCTGCTTACAACTATGATGCGGGTCTTTGTAAGCATCTAACCGCTCTTGCCGGTTATCTTAGAACGAAAATCCAAGCTACACAAAAGAGCAATCTGTTTGAGGCTATGTCAGATGTGGCTAGAAACAACAGAAACTTCACTATGGAGTATTATGATTAAGAACGATTTACTACTTTCTAAATTTTAATGGTTGATGTTATCTATGTATAATCGTTATGATTCAAAGAATACTAAAAAAAGTAAATGGTAAAACATATATCGTTAACATACCTGTTTTGGATTCGTTCGAACCAATCATAGAATTGTTTTATCGAGTAACGGATGGACCGGAAAATGCTATTCGTATCACAGAAAACGGATACATGATAATACTCGAATAAATATTTATCTCTCAAGGTATTTATGTTCGTAAAATTATCAGAATTAACTTCTTTATCAGGAAGTCTAAACACAAATGATTTCGTAGAAATCTGTAAAAATTTAGGTAACGGAAACTATTCTAGTTTCAAATCAACAATTCAACAGATATCCGATTTTGTATATGAACAAATCGGATTTCAATATGGAGGAATTTCCGGTTCATGGTTTTCTGGAGAACCAAAGACATATATGGTAAATCTTCTCTCTCCTTATTCCGACACGTCTTATACAATTACAATAACAGGAGAAGATATTAGGTTATGGTCAGTATTTAACAAATCCACTTCAAGCTTTGGAGTATCATCAAACAGTAATGTTTCATTTGAGGGATATGTGTATTGGAGAACTGATAAATTGTAATATTTTCTAAATTATCCACACTATTTATGATATGAAATAGGAGGATAGAATATGGATGACCTAATCTTTTTTGTCAATTCAGCAAGTTTCATTGATGTAACCATTACATCATCCTTAACTGCTGCTTCGGGTAGTAATATTGATTTCTCATTATCTACACAAGTTAGTGGTTCGTTTGTAGGCGATTTACAAGGAACATCATCTTATTCGATTAATTCGGAATCGTCATCTTATGTTAATTTAGCTCAATCATCTATTTCTTCTTCCTACACGGAATTTTCAGAGTCTTCATCCTTTTCGAATACTTCTCTAAATTCTATATCGGCATCCCATTCGAACACAGCGGATTCAACAATAAATTCTTCAACTGCATCTTACATAAATGGATTGAAAGTTAAATCCGGTGTGGTTAGTGGTTCAGTATTTGTTGGGATTCCAAAGAAATACACCGTCAATTTTTCTACTGCATTTCCTACCTCTAATTACAGTGTTACGGTAACGGGTCAAGCTTCGAGAACGTGGTTAGCCCAAACTCTTAATACAGGAAGTTTTGTTATCAATTCTAATGGTAATCAAGGATTTGGAGGATTGGTATTTTGGCAGGCAATTTTAATTGGGGAATTCAACTTTTAACGAGAATACTCAGTTACTTTCCCCGATAGAGAAATTGGTTGCGGCAACGTTTCCCAATTAGTGATTTTATTGGAATCAACTGGATTGGCCCCACCATTTCTATCAATGGCTAAAGTAACGTGTGGATTTTTATTGGTTGTGAAATAGCCTGAAACTTTAACCGCAATGGCCTTTTCAGAAATTCCTATGTGAGTGGCCAATAGAGTCACCGTTTTACCAACGTCACCCTTCTTCTCGGGTGGTAATCCGCCCATTGTAATCGTCATGTGATGAGCAATCTTTTCGAACCCATCAGGTATTTTGGAGCCGAATTCAGTCAATAAACGATTCTTGGATTGTTCATCCAACACGACGGCAGACCAACCAATTTGAGGATTCGCTTGTTCTTCCAATCTTGGGGTAAAATTAATAGGGTCTGATATAGGCGGACTTACACGGTCTAAGGCACGTTTTGTCGGATTTATCTGACGTTCTCCATATTCAGCGATGAAGGGTTTGACCTTGGCACTCTCCAATGCTAACTTGAAAGCTTCTTTCCACGTCATCTGAATCTCGTTACCGACTTCGTTGATTTCGGGATTGTTGTGGAGTTTCTTCGCAGCAGTCATCCATGCTCGGGCAACCTTGTCTGAGTGTTTATTGATACGTTGGCGGTAGGATTCATTCGTGTCGTTTGGCTTGCGTAAGCCGTGGGTTTTGATACGCATCCAATACTTGTGTGGTTCTCCCTCGGTGATATACACGCTTGCTCCGGAAAGTTTAGTATCCCAATTATTTGATTCCCTATGTACAAACCAACCATCACCCTCAACAATTCCATTCCAACCTTCAACGTCATCCATACTATTAGGATAGGCTCGTAGTTTAGTATCATGAGAAGTCAATGAACCACCCAAAGGACCGCCGGCGATGCCGAAGCCGGAAGATTCACCGAGTAAAAGAATGGTCTTGAGTTTCATGTTGTGTCTATAAATATGATCTTATGATAACAAAATCCACGTTATCATAAACATATTCTGATATGAGACTCTTGAGTTTAATCATAGGAATGGATTGGGAAGGGTAAATGCGAAATCACTGTTTACTGTAGCAGGGTTAACAACATCTACTTTTTTTATGATGTTTGGGTTAAACACAATTAACCAAAACTCGTCTCCGCTTTGGGATTCAAATTTGGCATCTACACCTTTACTTACGAGATAGTTTGATATTTTAATGCCTACCTTGCCTGCCCCAGCTTCATAGTTCACAATTAAATTATTAAGAATATTTGCTGATACAAAATCTGTATTCATGCGAGATGCATTATTTTTTAATGAATCAATAATTTCCGATCTTCGTTTTAGACCGTTAAGATTCTTTACAAAATCAACGACTTCTATTAATGGAAGTTTAACATTTTCAATTTCTTTGAAGTTTTTGTCAATTTCAACACGATGAACAACCCTAGACCCTTTAGCGTAACGACGGGCAGTATTGTAGTCATTGGTGAAATATATTCCTACACCGGCCTCATAACGACCTTGAGAATTTCCTAACAATTCTGTAGGAAGGCGTGACCAACGTTTTCCTCCATGATACATCTGAAATGTATTTCCTAAATCTTCTAATACTTCTTTGAGCTTAATCATAGATTGACATACATTTTTTGATGTTGGGAAGACGAGTAACAAATTTGACTAATTGGAATTTCAATTTTTAGACCTTTACGAGTTTCTTTGAATGTATTTGGTTTGACATACGCAATCGTCATATGAGGCGAATAATTCGGAAAGTCATTTTGATTGGGAAACTTTTGAGCGTCTGCGTTAAGTTGTCTTAGAATCGGACTTTCAATGGAAAACTTCACTACATCAAACCCCTCTTTCTCGTTTTTGAATGTGTCCACGCCGGTTAAAGTGATGGTAAATGGTTTCACGTCTCGGATGATTTGAACGACTTGGCTTTTAGACAAATCAGGTACAAAACCATAGAGAATGGTGACGTGGGTTTCTTTTTCACGACCGAATTCATCATCTACGATATACAAGTCCTCTTCACGAATTAGTTTGTTACCAAAGTTCAAAATAGCAGTACGTTGGGGTTCAAGAACCATTGCCATCAAACATCCCCGATCTGTAGTTTCAGACCTGTCCTCTCTTAGAATTTTACTTAAATTTATCATATTGGTACATAAATATACTTTTTTATCTGTTCATTAAAGGTTTCTTTATCCAAATCTGACGAGGAATCACATTCCAATAGAGATTCTTGACCTTGGCTTCGGTCAACATGGGAGTTAAACGAATCATAACAGTCTAGCCTTTGGTTGATAAGTTTTCATCACTTCTTTTAAACCGGTCACGGATGACAAATAATTGGCCCAGTCTTCGTATCCGGTATTCTTGAAAACATAGATGACATCTTGTATGTTGTTAATATGAACCGTTTCTTTTCCTTTATCCATACCTTTCAAACTCATTTGTTGTGGGGAATTCAATCTTGCGTTATATTTGGTGATGGCATCAAACAAATCTTCATCAATCGTTCCCTTATAGTAAATCTCGTCAAAAATAGGTTCACTAACCGCATCCTCAATCACCGCTAGAGGCCCCGCGACTCCACGAAATGACCGAACATAATCACCCACCGCATATTCAAGAGGCGTACCACCATCGACATCTTTTTCCAGTTTTCCCATATCTCTTAACGCACGGTCTATGTCTGATGTGGCATTTACTTCACCCAAATCATCCTCAGAGACTCCGTTTTGTTGTAAGCTGTAATACAATAATGATACAGACAATTCGGAAAGTTTTTCATCGGTTATTCCGTGTGAGTTTATGATGTTTTTGAAAACTTCCATTGATGGTTCACCATCCAATTTGTATTCCCGATGAACTCGGTCTAAATAGTTTTCCCACAATTTGTCCGCTCCCTTATCTTCAATGAACGTATCCACCATTTTACCTATGTATTCATCTTTACGGCCTTCAATGTCATCATTTGACATAGCTTCTTCAATTGCTTCTTGAACGTATTCCGGCCACGCACCTTCTTCGTCTTCATCCCGAATGAAGAAATTGTAATCAATTCTACTGTCATTTCGGTCATAGACGACGAAAACGCCGTCAGCCCGGCCAACAATAGCATACTTTTCATGTGTGCGTCTATCCAAAAGAATGATGATGGTGTTTTCGTAGAAGTAACTGTTCCAGTAGGATTCCTGATTGACAATGCACCATTTTGTGTTGTTGCCGTAGTAAGCACAACTGTCTTGGGTTTTGGGAACGACCACCAAAAAATCGGGATTATCAATGATAACTTGAGCACCTTCCTTGGTAGTTTGTTTCTTGCTTTTGGTGCGAGACATTAACGCTTGTTTCAAATCGTTGTGTGATTTGAAGCGATTGATGTCACCTAACATGACTTGATATTTGTCAAACTCTTCAACGTCACCAATCAAAGTATCTAACTTCAAACTTGGTTCGATTGACGCAATCTTGCCCATCCAATCCAAATATTTGTTGTTGGGACTTGGGTCGTTTTTTAGGATTTCCGCTTGGACATCAGGCGGTAACGCGGAGTATTTCTTTTTGAAATCCTCAACTCGTCCTTCAAGCAATATTCTCAGCAACCTAATCATTTTAACACCGCAAGGTTCATTACATAAATAGATGGAGGTTCGCCTTGACCTTCATTAACCCAAAACGCATCAAATTTACCAAACTCAGCATCCTTTATAGCTTGGTCAAAACCCTTGTCACTACAGGCTCGTGGCAACGGCACATTCTCCCGTTTCATAATAACGGAAGTATCAATCGTGCGTTGTTTGATTTCCTTGTCTAACCCTGCTTGGGTAAACTGGCGTGCCCATTCCTTATCAGTCGTCCAGAAGTTGCCATACTTTTTGTTGTATTCTGATACCCCACGATACACTTTAATGGTCTTGGGTTTATCAACACAGACAGGACATTTGGCAACAACATTTGGAATGCCCGCTCGAACATAAATCACTTTCCAACCATTGCAACGTGGACATTCCGTTGTTTCGGCAATGTGTCCAGTATGGAAACTGTAATCTTCAACGAACTCATCCAAGGTTTCTTTAACTTTCTGCACGTTGCGGTCTTCAACAAATTCTTGAGCAGCGTCTTCTACTATTGGCTCTATTCGTTGCCTGTCTTTGTATTGTCTATTGATATCCAATCCACACAATTCAAGATAGGCATGATTCAATTCATGAACGATTACTCGTTCTATTTCACGGTCTAACTTGTGACCATATTTCTTTACCCAACCATACACGATTTTTGTGGACATGGTAATAATGGGATCGCCGGTGGAGTCAATAATTCCGTTGTATCTGGCAAAGGCCTCGGTATCGTGGGTAACATAGTTGATTTTAATATTACGAAACCCCAATTCATAAATCAACGGTTTGATGTCCTTCAAAATTGAATTCACCAAATCAACAACGACGGTGTTTGGCCGCATATCAATGTTGTAATGTTTCTTTATGTCATACTTCTTGATTTCCTGTATTGACTCTGGAGCCAGTTTTCCTTCGATACGAAATTTATTATAATCCGGTCCATATTTTCTAGGCCAGCTTCCAAGTCGTCTTAAGAAAGAAATCAATTTGTCCTTAGTCAAAATGTAATCGACATTAACATACTCATCTGAAAAGTAATCTCCCGGCTCAACTGTTAAAGGATGTTGACCATAATAATTTTCATCGTCTTTCGGATAGTAGTGACTCATTACGGAATCACCATCTTTTATGATTGCTAACGCTCCGTATTGTTTGAATTCTTCATCCGTAACATTTTGGAAATCTTTGTTTAGTTTGATTCCCACTTGGGCCGTGATTGCGGTAACGGCTTTATCCAATTGTTTTTTGTCCGTCGCAAACACCAAATCCTTCAAGTATTCATTAATTTCCGCATCGATATTATCAACTGAACCTGCATACGCATGTTTAACAAATTCGCCGACAGTTGGTAAAAGCCCATGTTTCTTTATACTTGGAACAAAATCGGATATCGTTCCATGATACAAAGTTTTTTCTACCAATAATGATTTTAGTTTTATCATATTTTGGCAATTTGTTTAGCAATTTTCAATGCCTGTTCTTTAGAAATAGCCGGGTTTTCAAACCACGATTCGGTAACAGACTTCATAATTTCAGAATAGATTGGGCCGGGCTTGATACCGATGGCCTGTAAATCGTTTCCGGTAATGGGAAGTTTTGGTTTACCGTGGGCCACATTCATATTCAGTGTTTCAAGACGCTTACGAATGTTGGCAATCTGATTAGGCATCGCAGACGCATCTGAATGAGCACAGTTATCTGCATGGATAACATTCAAAATGTTTTCCAATTGGTCGCCTACTTCAATTTTAAACTTACGCAGTGCCTTATCGGACAATTCCACGCCGGTATCCTTGGCGGATTTCAAACGCATGTGGTTACGCACACCCAATTTGACCGCATCAATCAATTCCGTTGGATATTTCAAGCGAGTCATCACTTTTTCGGCTATTTTTGAACCCGCGTCTTCGTGGTCATAAAAATGTACCCCTGTTGGAGTTACTGATTTTGTGACCGTCTTACCGATATCATGAAACAAACCCATCAACCTTTGAATCAAAACCGGTTGAGTTTTGGATAATACTGTTAAGGTATGAGAAAAAACATCTTCGGAATGATGTTTATTCTGGACCATCTTGATTGCTGGAACGAGTTCGGGAATAACATATGGAAGTAATCCGACTACTTTCATCAATTTGATAGCTTTGGCGGGGGAACCCGTCATCAACATTTTGTCAAGCTCATCACGGATACGTTCATTGGAAATATTCTTAAGTTGTGGAGCGTTTCGTTTCAACCCCTTCAACATGAACATTGGCAACTTCCAATTGTATTTGACTGAGAAACGAACGGCTCGCAACTGACGGAGTGGATCATCGGTGAAAATCTTGTCGGGACTCAACGGAGTTCGGACAATTCCGGCCTTGATGTCATCCTTGCCCATGCCTGTCAAATCAAGAATTTCACCCGATGAAAGGTCTTTCAAAAGGCTGTTTACAGTGAAGTCACGACGTTCCACGTCATCTTTGAGTTCCCCTTGGGATACATCTGGCTTGCGGGAGCCTGCTGTATATTGTTCTTTGCGGGGCATTACGGCCTCAATATCCATGTCCGAAAGGTCAATTCCATTATGGATCACTCCCAGAAGGTTAAACTTGGCAGTGCCAAACCTTGGAAAAGTTACGGGATTTGATCCTTCTTTGAATTTTCCAATTTTCTTGGTAATCCAATTGGCGAATTCGATGCCGCCGTTTTGGGAGTTTACCAACAAATCAAGGTCTTTGGGGTCTTTACCAAGGAATTCATCTCGGACATATCCACCCGCAACGAAAACTTTACCTTGCCATTCCGTACCTTTAATGGTCTGACGGATAAAGTCTTCCGCAGATTTTTCTTTGATTCCTTCTACGATTCTTTGTTTGATTTCAGTCATAAACATCATTGTAACACATTTCCTATAAAATGTCACTTCAAAAATCGGTCATAGAACAACTTATTTCGTCGTTCTAATTCGATAGGTTTTTGGTCTTTACCTCGATAAAATCTTTTGTATTCCTTCCTCATTGTAGGCATATCATTTTTCAAAACGGCTTCTGTGAATTTTGGAAATTTATCCAATCCACCAAGATTGAAAACAAATTCGGTTAACATTTCTTCTTGTTTTTGGTTCAATAAAATTTTGATACCGTAAACCTTTTCAACATATTGATGAACTTTTTTGTTTGCTTCAACTAAATCATCTCTTAACAATTTTACAACGTCTTTGTCTGAAAGATTGGTATGTTTTTGAACATTTGGTCCGTTTTTCAACTTATGTCCATATCCAACCGTTTCAGACCCTCCTTCTGGAGACGAGTGTGGATGCCAAATTTTAGTTTTGGGGTCACGACCTTTTAACTCAGCGTTTTCCACATTCATCACGAACTTTAGGAAATCGGAATTGATGATTGTATTGGATGCTGGTTGATGTTGGGCCGGCGTCGGTATATCCAAATCTTCATTGATGATATCCATGAGTCTAATCATATGTAATAAATAGGAGAGATTTGAGATAGAATCATCCGTTGTTTCTATATTTATTGAAGAGATACGACCTATGAGCGAACAAACCAACGCAACTACACTAATCGACCAAGACCGCGTTCGATGGCCCGGCAGCGGTTCAGCCGTTTCCGGCAGCACCCCGTTCGGGTTTTACGACACCGACGCAGTTTTTCAATTGGAAGCCCCAGCCTCGGCCAAGTGGGCAGCATATAGACTTGGATATCCAGTAGTAGATATTGAATTGGTGGACCGAAACTTCTACGCTTGTTTTGAGGAAGCCGTTAACGAGTATGGTGCTCAAGTCAACCAATGGAACATTCGAAACTACATTCAAGTGTTTCAGGGTCAAAAAGTATCAGAATTGGGTAATTTGTCGGGTCAAGCCGTGGTTGGAACACCAATGAATGTCATCGTTCAACTTGCCAAGAGTTACGGCACAGAAATAGGTGTTGGTGGAAATGTAACGTGGAAACGTGGGCAGGTAATATTGCAGGCGGGTCAACAGACCTACGATTTACAAGCGTTGTGGGGTGATGTTTCCGAAAGTTTCAATAAACTGGAAGTCATGAGGATTTTCCATGAAAGAACCCCCGCCTTTGCCCGTATTTATGACCCATTTTCAATGACAGGCATGAGTTATTCCAACGTCATGAATGAAATGGGTTTTGGAGCATATTCGCCGGCCGTTCAGTTTTTGATGTGTCCAATCTTTGAAGATTTGCTCCGTGGTCAAGCCATTGAGTTCAACGATATGGTTCGTAAATCAGCTTATTCATTTGAGTTGACTAATAACAAATTGAAAATATTTCCAATTCCAACCTCGGGGGGTTATCCCGTGTATTTTGACTATTTCTTGACTAACGACCGTTATAGTGCATCAGTAGTTTCCAATCCATCCGGAAGCAATTATACCGGCAGTTATGTATCTGATTATGCTAACATCCCCTACCAAAACATTCCCTACACGACCATCAACGCGGTTGGCCGTCAATGGATTCGTAAATACTTTCTTTCGCTCTGTAAAGAGTTGTTGGGTGCGATTCGTCAAAAGTATCAAACGATTCCAATTCCGGGAGGCGAAGTAACTTTAGACGGTGCGGAGTTAAGAAATGAAGCACAACAGGAAAAAACCGATTTAATCACGCAGTTAAGGGAAACCCTAGAGGCAGTCGGAAAAAAACAGCAGATGGAAGATCGTAGCAGAGAAGCTGAATATCTCCAAGATACATTGAAACGGGTGCCTCTTTTTATTTATATCGGGTAAATTATTGATAATCAACAACTTATGAAAAAATTATTTGAAAATGTAGAAAACAACCAGTTTAGATTACTTAAAGAATCCGTTAACGGAGAAGAACTCGTTGTTTCAGGAATGAAAAAGGTATTTTCTAATGCCCACGAAACTGGAGCCAAGACCATTTCCTATCATCAAGTGGAATCGGTTGGATTGGGTTATATCAAGGATGTTTCTACGGCTCAAAAAGTGGCCTATCAATGTGCCGTTCAAATCGCTGACAAGTTTGGTTATTGGGATGACACGGAGAACGAACAATTTGTCAAGAATGACGGAACAGTAGCCGAAGTTGGGTTGAACCAATCGCCAAAATTCGGCGAGGAAAAAGATGCGGTGTTGGATTATCTGAAAATGATTGCTGATATGCCTGACGACGAACCACCCCCAATTCACGTATGGCAACAAATCGTTGAGAGTGCTGGGATTGCTTTACAACATTACATAAAAAGACGTGGTTGGTCGGGATTGAACGAAGGAAAGAAGTAATAACCTATGGGATTGCTCGGCAGGTATTTTTCGGTCAGAGATATGAAACTCGTTAACAGTTTTAACGGAGAATTGATGGGAGACATCATTCAAACATCTGTATTGATTTACAAGATGGCGCCATCAGAAATGAAGTCGAATGTCTATGGTGAGTCGTCTCCCGAATCTGGCAAACTTTACTATCCGGGTGTTGAAGTAACTTGCCTTATTGATAAAGCAGACATTGACACAACATATGACCAATTTGGTCCTGACCGAAATCAAACTGTGGTGTTTAAGTTTCGTGAAAATATGTTGAAACTTGTGAATCTGTATCCGGAAGTCGGCGATATCATTCGTTTTAACGAACAATATTTTGAATGTGACAACACCGTTCAAATGCAATTCTTGGGCGGAATTGAAGACAAATCACACTCCGTTATTGTGAACACACATTACTCAAGACTCTCCAAATTGAGTTTCGTGGAAAGACAAGGATAATCACATGGCCTGGAAAGGTAATAACTTAAACCCCGTCCCGAACGTCGTTCAGAAATCAAACGTTCTGAGCGAAAAGAAGGTAGTGGCTAATCGTGCGGAAAATACTCGACGAGATACTGATGTCCAAAAAGATTTCACAGTAAAACTTATTGACGTTGACACTGCTATCATGAAGCAGTTGGAACGATTTCAGTTAAATGTTGTGGATGAAGGAAATCGCATCAAAGTTCCAACATTTTACGCTAGTCCCGAAAAATGGAAAAGCATTCAAAAGGACGGCTATTTCCGCGATTACAACGGAAAAATCCAACTCCCCGCCATCGTCTTTCAACGCACGAATTCGGATAAAGACCAAGCCATGATGATGTTCAACCGATACTTGAAGTATCCGGTCATCAAAATGTTTTCTGAAAAGAATCGTTACACACCGTTCAACGTTTTAGTGGGTCTTAATGTGCCAGTCAATGAAGTGTATGATGTTGTGGTACCCGACCACATGGTATTCACTTATCACTTCATCATCTGGACGGAATATGTGGAGCAGATGAATACGTTGGTCGAACGCATGAACTTTGAAACGGATGATTATTGGGGCGATGCTCGCGGTTTCCGTTTTCGTACCAACATTGAATCTTTTTCCCACACGATTGAACTTCAAGTTGACCAAGACCGCATGGTGAAAACGGAATTTGATTTGGTGGTTCATGGATATCTTTTACCGGATACAAACTATGGTTTGGATGGTAGTAAGCCGACCACAAAGAAATGGTTTACTCCAAAGAAAGTAGTCATGGGTGAAGAAGTGGTATCTACCGACTTCAAGTTCAACGACCTAGACCCAAACAAAGAGAAGTGGAGACGCCAAGATTATCCAAATCTTCAAAAAGATGTGGTGATTCCAAATCCTCCAGTGGTATTTCAACCAACCATAGAGTTGATTCCTGCGGGTACGGTGCCATTAAGCAAGTGGCATTTGCCGGCCCCACTGAATTCCTCCGATTCAGGAGAGGAAGGTTGGATATCGTATGACGTGGATTACTATTACATTTATGTCGGTGGGGTGTGGAAACGTGCTTCTAAAGTCTTGGTGTTAGCCGTTCAACCATTAGCCAATCAAATAAGTTGGTCATCTTACGATAACGATTATATTTATCTAGGAGGGGCATTGAATAGAATTCCCATGAGTTTGTTCAATAATTTCTAAAATATGAGTCTAATCTATCAACCAAAAGACGTTTTTATTATTCAACGAAACGCCTCCAGTTCATCATTTGAAGAAAAAGTGTTGTCGTCTTCTCCAAATTCCTTGGTATTTTTCAATTCTGCATCAATTCTAACCTCTCTTTCCACATCAAGTTTTACGGCATCATGGGCCTTAAACACCATTTCTGCATCGTTAACTATTACCACGGAGTCATTATCATCGGCCTCATGGGCTTCTCAGTCTTTGAGTTCTTCATATGTTGAAACTGCGTCATGGTCTGTAAATGCGTTAACCGCATCAATGTCCATTATTACCCAAACAACTCAATCTACTGCTATATTTTCTATTTCGTCCAGCTGGGCGTCCTCAAGTATTTCGGCGTCTTACGTTTCAGATTTGTATCCACAGACCGAACAGATTTCGGCGTCATGGGCTTCTGCATCGTTAAGTTCTTCATACGCTCCACAACAACAAAATATTTCAGTAAACAGTATTACCGCTTCATATGTTTCGGCGAGTAATATTCAAACAATAAATCCAACCAATTTGCAGGATGTTGCAACAAAAGGTTATGTAGATGCGATTAATCCAATGGCATTTCCGTATTATTTTAGGTCGGCTTCAGCGGATGTAAATGGATATAATCAACTTCTTAAATTAGCAACTGCCCCACTTAGTTCTTCGATTACAGATTTTGTGGTGAACAATGTTTCCGCAAGCCAATATATCTATGGGTTTATTTCCTCACCAATAAATCAGACAAGTATTCCCCCATATAATTTCATGCTTCATTATCACATATACAGAGTTGGTGGGGGTTCGGCGAATACCTTTATCCCTGAATTATATCTTCGTAATACTGCAAGTATTGAAAGTGAAATTGTGGAAGCATTAACAAGAAGTTTGGCGACTGATGTAAATGCTGTATATGACGATACTTTTCTTCTCACATCTAGTTTATCAATTAATCCGAGTGATAGATTTGTTGTCAAATTTAAGATGATAAATGGAACAGGAACCCCTAATATTCACTTTTTGGTTGAAGACAACACATTGTCTAGATTGGAAATTCCGATTCTTGCTTCATCATATGTATTATCTTCGGGAGATACAATGACCGGTCCATTAACAACGTCATTGTATGGAACATCTAGTTGGGCAAACAATTCACTCACTACATCCTATACAACCGGATTGACCGCTACGAGGTCATTTACAGATGTTTCGGCTTCAGTAACGCATTCTGTTTATATTTCCAATGGTTTGATTACGAACTGGATTTTGGCTTAAATCTTATTTGTTTGTCTTCATCAAATAACATCACCCATTCCTATTTATTGGGAAGAAAGATGTATAAATGGCTATAACCAATCCAGTCAGTCAAAGAGATGTTGTCTTTGTTCAGCGAGACAGTCTCAATTCGGCCTATGGTGAAATCCATGTATCAGGCACGCTTTTAATCCCCTATCTTGATGCGACTGGAAACATCACCGTCGCTAACTCGGCTTCTTTCTATACCCTTTTTTCACCATCTGGTTCTGGAGGCGGGGGAGGGTCAAGTCTTGAAACTGCCTCTTTAGTTCCAATCACCGCAAGCTGGGCCGTTTCGGCTTCTTGGGCTCCCGGTGGTTCGGCTCTTGAAACCGCGTCACTTGTTCCTATAACAGCAAGTTGGGCCGTTTCTGCTTCGTGGGCTCCTGACGTTTCAACGTTAGCAACGGCTTCTTTAGTTCCGATTACGGCCAGTCAGGCGGTTTCAGCTTCATGGTCAGAAAAATCCAAAGTAGCTCTATCTGCTTCATGGGCTAGTGCATCTTACACGGCTTCGTATCTTCCCATCAACACCTATCCGATTACTTCAAGTCAAACAGTCAGTTCATCGCATGCGGATTCAGCTAGTTGGTCAATATCAGCTTCTTGGGCACCCGGAGGTTCGGCTCTTGAAACGGCGTCATTGGTTCCCGTTACCTCAAGTTGGTCGGTATCGGCTTCATGGGCACCCAGCCTCGATTCCATTTCTTCCTCTTGGGCTAGTTCCTCCTACACCGCATCATTTTTACCGATTGATACATATCAGATTACCGCAAGTCAAGCGGTATCCGCTTCTTGGTCTGCAATGTCTTTAAGTGCCTCTTATATTACTGCTTCAAATATTATTGGAACAGTAACCAGTGCTAGTTATGCCGGTAACAGTGATACATCATCGTATCCTTGGTATGCTTCGGGTAGCAGTATTTATTCGGCCTATAGTAATGTAAGTATTAACACTACTGAATCGCTTAGTAATGGAGTGACCCTGAATGGTAATATTATTTTTCCGGAGGCGATAGGTAATGATCGGGTTATTAGACTTCAAAATATGACAACTGGTTCAGCGGGCAATAATTTAACAATATCCTCGTCAACTGCTTTCTCCAATGTGGGGGATGCCGGGTTTGTTGGTGGTGGTATAACTCTCACAACTGGAGCTGGCTCCGACCGTAATGTTCCAAGTGGTTCCATTGCAGGTACGGCAGGTGCGGGCGGAATTTTGTATTTAACTACAGGCTTCGGGGGAAACGCCTATTCTACTGCGAGCACCGGGGGTCATGGAGTTGGAAACACAGGCGGCGACGGCGGCGCCATTCGGATAGTTACAGCAGCAGGTGGCAGTGCGGGAAATTGTGTTGGCGGTATAACAACTACCGGTGGTTCTGGTGGTGGAATAAATATTTTGACCGGAAATGGTGGCAGTATCTTGAATGTTAGTAGTTCCGGTCAAAATTCAAACGGAACTAGCGGAGGCATAATAATATCAACGGGATTCGGAGGGAATGTTAATGCGAGTGGTTCCCGGGGAGGTACTGCTGGGGCACTGGGATTTTATGGCGGCCAAGGTGGTTCCGTAGCGGTTAGTTCTACAACCGGAAACCTATCAGGACATACGGCTGGCACAGGAGGCGATATTTATTTTTCCGCAGGTCAGGGGGGTCCCAATCTGGGATCCGGGTCACTTCCTAATGTTGGAGGAACCGCTGGGAATATTATTTTCGTGGGTGGTGTTGGTGGCAATGCTAATGGTTCCGGTGTGTCAAATACTAGTGGACGACCGGGTGATATTACTTTTACCCCCGGTATTTCAAACACAAATAGCGGGGTCACTGCCAGCAATTCAGGGAATGTTTTTTTCTTGGGGGCGAATGTTACAAATACTAAAGGAACGGGGTCCGGTTCAAGTGTATATTTCGTCGCCGGTAAAGGCACTCCAAACACCAATACTGATGGAAATTTTATTTTCGGAACGAGCGGTTCATTGACGGTCGGAAATGTTGGCATTCGTAAACTCAATCCTCAAGTAGCATTGGATATTTCGGGCTCGACAACTATTTCACATGTCTTAATAGTGAGTGGAAGTATTACGGGATCTTTATTTGGAACGTCTAGTTGGTCCAATAATTCGATAACATCCTTAACGGCAGTTTCGGCGAGTTGGGCTAGTTCATCTTATACCGCTTCTTTTCTAAACGTCGGAACTTATCAAATTACTTCAAGTCAAGCCATATCAGCCTCGTGGGCTCCGGCAACACCATCTGATACTTCCGTTTCATCGTCATGGGCGTCAGCATCTTTAAGTGCATCCTATGTTCCTATTGGCAGGTCACTTGTATTGTGTACTGCCTATACGCCGACAGCAACCGGAGCGGACGCGGCAGAACTTGTTATTCCTTATGATGTTAATGGAACGACTCCGTTATCTTGGTCGGTCAGCCGTTTGAATTTTAGAGTTCAAACGTCGGGAAGTATTTCATCCTCGGTTATTATTGAGAAATCTGTTGTTTCAACTGCATTTTCCGCAATTAGTTTGGGGAATATCATTTTACCATCAAGTTCCTATGAAACATTTACGGGGTCTATAGGTAATATAAATTCAGGAGATAAAATTCGTTTCAATGTAATAACCGTTGGGGATGCGTCGAACTGGACTATAATAACTGAAATAGCACGATAATCAAATATGTATAAACAAGGATAAGAATAAAATATGGCAAATTCACAATTCACAATTTATACGAGTAACGACCTTGGAGCGCCCCAATTAAACGGGCTAACAGGTAGTTTATTAACTGTATTGGATGCAGTGTTAATAAATGGTTATGGAACCAAAACTTCAGCAGGATGGTCAAGAGCACTTACTACCACAGGAAGTTTAACCGGATATATGCCTGCGTCAGGTTCAAAAATGACTTTATTTTTGAATGATATGGGACCAATTAATGCGGCGGTTGGGAAAGAAGCATGGTTCGTTGGTTGGGAAAATTTAACGAATGCTACCGGTTCTATTGCAGGTGGAAATATGACAGGTTCGGTTGGTGCTGGTAATGGACAATTTCCAACTCCTGCACAACTTTTAACAACGGGTCATGTAGTAGTAAGAAAAAGTGCTACTGCAACCGATATTGAGAGATATTGGCAAATATTTGCGGATGCTTATACAATGTATTTATTCATATCTTCTGGAGATAGTGTTGGAGAGTATGTGGGTGCATCTTTCGGAAATGTGTTTTCTCTCAGAGGAAGTTCGGATATTTTTCGATGCCATATTTCAGGCCGGAACGCAGAAAACAGCGCCGCGGCTGGCATATCAGATTGGGATGTATTGGGGTCATTAGCTTCGAATTTACCTGCTGCGAGTTGTCAACATGGTTGGTTAACTCGTGGATTTGGCGGCGGTGGCTCAAGTGTTCAATTGGTGAGATTAGGCGACGCTTCTATGGGAGGAACCTCGGTGATGACAACTTCTCAACCTTCCGTCGGAAGTCTCATAGCTCCTAATGGTCCAGACAATTCATTTTATTTGTCTCCTATAAGAATAGCAGAATATGCTTCTCATATACGAGGTAGGTTAAGAGGAATCTATCATGTTTGTCATCCTGTTGCCAATTTCTCAGATGGACAAACTTTTGCTGGAGCCAATGATTTTGTTGGCAAAACTTTTATGATTGTTAAATCGGGACCTAATGCCGGTTATTGGGCAATAGAAATAAGTAATACGGTAGAAACCAATTAATATATTATGGCAAATTCCCAACTCCGATTATTTCAATCAATAGATGCAGGCGCTCCTGTAATGTCAGGTTCAGCAACCGGTTCAATGTTGAATGTTTTGAATGCATGTTTGGTTACTGGTTATGGGGCAACCGCTGGGGCGGGTTGGACAAAACCATTTCCCGACACCGGAAGTTGTGGTTGCATTACTCAAGGAACGGGGTCAATGATGACATTATTTATTCAAAACAATGCGTCTGGAACGGGAGGTACTAAAGAAGCTCGGATTGCGGGTTTTGAATCGGTCACAAGTATTTTAGGCGGCTTTCCTACGGGCAGCAATAGTTTCCCATCAGCCTCTCAGGCTTTATCCCTGCCGGTTAGTCCCGGCGGCACAAATCAATCCGGATATCTTATTGCTAGAGTATCAAACACAACCGATGGAACAATAAGACCGTGGACAATATTTGCTGATTCAAGCAGTTTTTATGCGTTTGTTTATACTGGAGATAATGCGGCCAATCAATTAGCTTTTTCGTTTGGAGATTTTTATGCTTTGAAAAGTGGTAGTGCGGATTCTTATCGGTGTTTGTTGACAGGAAGAATTACTGAAAATTCGGCGACGGTTACAGTTGATAAAACCGATGTTCTTAGTACTATTTCTGCGGTGGCAACAGGCCATTTTTCTCCACGATCTTATACTGGTATTGGAACAAGTATTGCAATGGGTAAACATGGAGATTCATCAAAGGGTAGCGCCACCGTTTTATTAGGTACTACAACTTTTCCAAATCCTGTTGATACTGCACTTTACATAAGTCCGGTATGGGTTACTCAATCTACTACTAGCACTATTAGAGGAAGGATGCGAGGTTTCTATCATTTCTTACATGCGATAACTAACGTTACTGATGGGCAGACCTTTGTAGGGTCTGGTGACTTTTCTGGAAAAACTTTTAGAATAATAAAAACAAGTGGAAACGCGGGGGTATATTTACTAGAAACATCGGCAACAGTAGAAACAAACTAATCATGAATAGTGATATTGCATTAAGTGGGTCAATGCCGAATGGAAACAAGTCGGGCATGATGCAATCATTTTCTGGAATTAAATCCGATATAAGCTTGCCTAGAACCTTTGGTTCGGCTCCACAGGGAATATGTTTAGGTGGACCATCAAGTATTTATGGAGATGGAACATTTGGAAGACATTTACAAGTAGGAGTAACACAAAGTTTAGCAGATGGAAGTCCGTCAGTTCCAAGTTTACAATTAAATATACCGGGATTTTGGAGATTTCGTTGGAGTGTAACATCAGGATCACATATGGTATCATTGTTGGCCAAGCAAACAGATTCAACCCAAAGACCAAGTGTGGTCGTAAAAGCCAATTCAATCATAGGTATTAACAATGACGTTTCTGGCTCGGCACCTGCAGGCAGCGGTTGGGTAACGGTTGGGCCGGTAACGGTGGCCCCAACAGGTTCCGGAATGATATGGGTTGAATTGTGGAATAATTGTCAAACAATAAATTGTCCGGCGTTATTTGACCATATAGTAACAACTTAAAAGTATGCCAACGCAAACTAACGAATTGGTAGTTTGGGATAATATGGTTCCAGTTGTAACAATTGGTAATTCCGAATTTTCTATTTGGGATAATGGTGTTCCAATCGTTGATGTGGATGAAAGTGCAGCTCCAACACCACCGATAGTTACGGCTCGCAGACGGTCAACAATATTTTAAGTAGGTTACAAACAAACATATGAGTGAAAAAATCAAAATTACAGAAGAAGAACTGAACACGGTTCGCACGGTACAAACGAAGTTTCAAGATGTGCGTTTCCAATTTGGCGGTCTTTACATTGAAAAACTGGCCGTGGATGCAGCCATCAAAGCCATTACCGACCGAGAAAGCCAGCTTCAAGAGGAATGGCGGAGTCTTCAAAAACAAGAGAATGACATTATTGAAGCCATCTTGAAGAAGTATGGGGAAGGAAATCTTGATTTATCTAAAGGAGAATTTATCCCTGAAAAGAAGGTTGGTTAAGACTTCTTGAAAAGAATGATGTTTTCAAAAGTCCGTGGATATTTATTCATATGACCGAATAGTTAGTCCTGGTATTATGAATAAACTTGAATCGATAAATTATCTTAAAAATTACAATTGGAATGGATTGAACGTTTCTCCTTCATCTTTTCCGTTGGTAATGTCAAACAATAAAATGATGTTAAAATGGAACTCTACAACATCTGGAATTTATGTTTGGATTAACAAAATAAACAATAAAATGTATGTGGGTAGAGCAAATAATTTATACCGGCGGGTTTATGAAGAAAAGAGAGCATTCAAGAACGGAAAGCATGAAAATCTTAAAAAATTGTTTAACGCTGTTAACAAATATGGAATTCAAAATTTTAATGTTCACCAACTAATTCTCGTTGCCGACAAATCCAAACTGATAAATCTGGAAGAATGTTTTATTGCTTATTATAACACTAAACATAACGGGTATAACTGCACATATGGTGGAGATGGATGTTGCGGACATATAGTGTCCGAGGAACAGAAAAAGAAACAAAAAGAAAAAATGAAGGTATATTGGACGGAAGAGAAATGCAAAGAACATGTTAATAAAATGAAATTCTGGTTTAATGGTCAACCTAGCAATGCTCAAGAAAAAATACGGGCAGGAAATAAATGGTGGGAAAATAAAGAATATAAGAAGAAACATTTACAAAATACACAAAAATCATTAACTGCCGAACGGATTAAAAAACAAAAAATGTCGTTGTTAAATTATTATAAAAATCATATTAGTAAAAGGGCCATTTCTGTTTCGGTTATAACTCCGTTCGGAGTCACAAAAAATGTTAATGGAACATATAAATTTTGTTTAAATAATCATATTGAATACAAAAATTTCATGCGAATGGTTAGAAATGAAATACCAGAATATAAAGGGTGGAAACTTGTTTCCAAATAATTTGACTTTCCAAAAAGTTAATCATATTTATATTTGAGTTCATTTGATGGGTTTTGGGTAAATATGAACATAGAATTTAACAACATTATGTGGTCAATAGTCACATTAAACAAGGAATAATACAATGCCTATTCAAGAAGGAGGACGTTTCAGTCCAGATAATCGCGTGGTAAGTCCAGGAGTTTTTACGCGAGAGAACGACCTGAGCGGTGTAGCTGCTGGTGTGAGCGACATCGGCGGTGTCGTTGTCGCTCCGTTCTCAAAAGGTGCGGCATTCAAACCAACCCTTTTCACCGATGTTAACGAACTCCAAAACCAATTCGGTGTGCCGGATGGAGTGTTTTACGGCCCTTATACGGCTGCGGAATACTTGAAGGAACGTGGACTAGTAACCGTATGTCGTGTGGGTGGATTGACCGGTTATCAACAGAAATTCCCTATTGCCATTTGGGCTTCCAGTGGTAGTTGGGTTCGTTCGTTGTCAGCGGGTGCCTTGAACAGTGGTAGTTCATACGCATATTTCTCTGGCTCTATTTCCAATAGTTATGCTGTTGGTGTAACCGAAACCATTGCTTATTCAAGTTCTTTTACGATTGGTAATGAAAGCACTTCTTCGTTTACTTCAAGTTATCTTACGTTCACAAGTGCGTCACTCACTACCACGTTCAATTCCTTAGCGGCTGATGCTCTCTTTGATATTACGGCTCAAAGTGGTAGCGTTCTTTACTCCGGAGACACAATTTCACTTGGCTACGCAACTCTCACAACTCCAACCCAAATTCGTAGCGAAACTCATTCGGGCAGCACAGTGATAAGTGCAAGTGCATATACAGCTACCCCAAGTTACTATTTGGGTTCAAGTCTATCATCCTCGGTAGCCGCAGGTCAATTCAGTGCTTCGTTTGATCCAACCTTGGCGGTAACTTTTTCAGTTGGTATTGGCGGTGACACAACTCTGACGTTAATATCAGGTGCGTTTTACGCAACTACGGGTTCTTGTGGAACTCCATCTATTCAAGTCAAAGGTATCCTTTCAGGTTCCTTTGGTACATATAATGGAACATTCATCGCAAACGGAACTCCATCCTTTGACCCATGCACGAACGTTTGGACTTCTGGTTCAGGCGACTTCCGCTTGTTGGCGGTTTTGGCTGATACTCAGTATGCTGGAATCAGTGATTTAGTAGCTCCAGGGTTTGAAGGTTCTACTTTCACAACCGCAAGCCTAATCAATGGTTCATCCGATGTTACCTTGGATTACGCCTTGACTCTCAAGAACACGAACAGCACATCTTCTTATGGCGTCTATCAATTCTCGTTGGATTCTGATAGTACCAAATACATCACAAATGTTTTCGGTAGTGAACCACAAGCTGGCGACCCAGCCATTCAAGTCTCAGGCCAAAAGATCGAAGCCGCGTATCTTTACAAGAAGTTCGAAAATGCTATCGCAGAAGTGGTAGCCAATAAAACCCATTGGCAAGTAAGTGCTGCTCCGCTACCAAGCGGTTCAAATTGGGCCGGCGAGCCATTGAACTTCACGGATGCTTATTCTCGTGATTTGACCAATGGCGATAGTGGATTCTCCATCACCAACGCTCTTACCCCTTGGGTGATATCCCAAAAGATTGCTCCTTGGCAGAGTGGTTCAGATGCGACTCGTTATCGTCTGTTTAGGGTTCACACCTTGGCTGACGGAACTAACACCAACACCGATTACAAGATTGAAATCTCCAACGTTAAGTTGGCCGGAACCGTGGCCGGCGGAGATTGGGGTTCATTCACCTTGACTCTTCGCAAATATAGTGACACGGATAAGCGTCCTGTCATTTTGGAATCGTTCCAAAACTGTAATCTTGACCCTGAATCTTCGAACTTCGTTGCTCGACGCATTGGTGACAAATACGGATATTTTAACTACCTCGGCAAATTGATTGAATTCGGTGACTTCACCAACAACAGCAAACACATTCGTATTGAAATGAATGACGGAACTTACCCAGTTACCTCTATTCCATATGGATTTGAAGCCTATACCACCCCAATAAATAGTGCGGCGGGTCAATGGACACCAACGATGAAATACACCAAGGCATCGGTCTATGGCTTGAATCCGGGTAAGTATCCATCCGGTATTTCTTTCGATGATGCTCCTACGGGCGCTGATATTGAATTGCTTGCTCTATATCCAGTGACCGCTACGGGAATTGGTGCGGCTAGTGATAACAAAGAATACTTCTCACCATTGCCAGTATTTGGAGCATATCCAAGCATTGGCCGTAACATCGTGTTTGCTTTGGATGACGATTACCGTATTAACAGTGTAGGTACTGGGTCATATCTTAGTGGTAGCAATATAGTTCCAGTAGTATATGACGCGGTGAATGAACCAACCTATATCAAGATGCGTAAGTTTGTCTTTGGTTTCCAGAATGGTTTCGATGGTCAAAGTCCAGCGATTCCAATCAACGTTGGCGGTAACATTTTACCAGGTAATACTCAAGGTTTGGACTGCACGAACGTAAGTTCGGCGGGTTCAATCGCTTACAATCAGGCCATCACGGCTCTCGGTAACGCCGACGAGTTTGATATTAACTTGATTGTGGTTCCGGGTATTCTTCACCAACATCATTCATATGTCACCAACTTGGTTGTTGACATGTGTGAAAGTCGTGGAGATTGCTTCTTCGTATTGGATATGTATTCCGACGACGGAAACCCAACTGCGGGTCAAATTGACGAAACAGTAGCCTATGCTGCCGAATACGACACCAACTACGCAGCGACTTACTATCCTTGGATTAAGATTCTGGATACGAATAACAACAAGATTATCACTGTTCCACCATCCGTTGTAATGCCAGCCGTTTACGCAGCCAACGACCGTGTTGCTGCCGAATGGTTCGCTCCAGCCGGTTTGAATCGTGGTGGAATCTCAACTGCAACGGGTGTTACGGACAGAACCACTCATGCAGAACGTGACACTTTGTATGAAGGTAAGGTCAACCCAATTGCAGCGTTTCCGGGTTCGGGAGTTGTGGTTTGGGGTCAGAAGACCCTCCAAAATCAGTCGTCGGCCCTTGACCGTGTAAACGTTCGTCGTCTGTTGATTAACATCAAAAAGTTCTTCGCTTCAACTTCGAAGTTCTTGGTGTTTGAACAGAACGTGGCATCAACACGTAACAAGTTCTTGAGCATCGTCAATCCATATTTGGAATCTGTTCAACAAAGAAGCGGTCTATACGCCTTCTTCGTGAAGATGGATGAAAGCAATAATACACCAGACATCGTTGACCGTAACATTCTATACGGCCAGATTTACTTGAAGCCAACGCGTGTGGCGGAATTTATTGTGTTAGATTTCAATATACTTCCAAGTGGTGCAAGTTTTCCTAACGCCTAATCAAGTTAACTAAACACAACGAAAAGGCCCTCAATGAAAGTTGGGGGTCTTTTTGTTGATTTGATTTCATATTTATTTGTATGGTAAAGTTGACAACACTTCTATGTGAGGGTTTGAAACTCAATCCGTTGACCACATTTCAACAATTGAGACACGCCAAAACGATTATGTGTTACCATGCTTCGGAGAGTTCTAATTTTGAACCGTATGATGCTTCTTTACATGTGGGGTCAATTCAACAAGCAATGGATATTATTAAGAATATGAAAACAAAAAAACACTACGAATTCAAGAAGTTCTATGTTTATGAATTGGAAGTATCACTTGGAAGTATTTCCGATGTTTTATTTGATGAAGACCCACATATTGAAGATTCCACAAATCTCCGACACAATTCCTATGCTTACACCAATCGGATTGAACATTCACATGGATTTCGTCAGGGGTCGAACATTTCGGTAGTTATAACGAATCCCACTGAACAAGTCATTTCAAAAAAACTAGTCAAGGTTATCTAATGAATCCTACTCTAAAACTTACTATTTTGAATGTTATCAAAGAGTCTATAGATGATAGAACCTTCATGACTGATATTGAGGATGTGAAAGAAGAAATTGAGAATGAATGGTTTTCCGGCCAAAAACATCAATCGTGGAAGTTGATTCCGGCTCGTGATTTGATTGTTGTCTGGAACACCTATGCCAAATATGGAAGGATTGACGAAAAAAAATTGGAAAACATCTGGCAGATTGTGAAGAATTGTGTTCTCAAAATTATCATTCAAACTGACATCACCGATGGTAAGGAACCTGAATTTTTTGGTCATGACGAATACAAAGACATTACACGGAAAGATTGGGAACGTTGGGCGGTGTTCATTTCTGACCGGTCCAATGTTGATTGGGGTCGCAGCTCAATAGATTGGGAAGGTCCGGGCTTGGGAAGATATTCAGATGCTTCACGTAGCTTATACAAACTTCTTGAAAAGGGTTACAAGTCTGATACCGATGAAGAACGTTTGATTGCCATTGACCAAATTCTAAACTTCGTTCATGGGTCAGGAGCTATGGCCAAATGGTTTGTGGAAGGTGGAACAATGACGTTAAGTAAACTCCGAGACATGGATGTAAAAGGGATTATCATTCCTGGAAAATTGTCTGAAAATACAAAACGATTTCTCAAAGAATCGTTAGATACTTTGAAAGAGATGGAGATTGAAAAGATTCTACACAGATTCAAGGACAAGGGTGGATACAGTGTTTCCGAACATCCATTAGCTACCGATTTTCAAGTGGGTAAGTATTATTCCGATGGTGACGTGTTGGATTACATCTACGGCCAACACGGTGAATTTGCAGATGACCATAGAGTTACGGGTATCTTCAAATGTATTGAGGTTGACCCAAATACCATTCCTGAAAGTGAATGGCATGTTGAACCTGCTAAGGTGGATGTTTTGGCCGGGTCACAACGAGAGTTCCCGCCAATTGTCGTAGAGAAGGATAACACCATCATTGATGGCGGACATCGTTTGGCGGCTGCTGTGCAACGTGGAATTCCAAAAATAAAAGTGTTAAAACAGATATGATAAAACTTAAATCTATACTGTTTGAAGGAAGCAAAAAACAGAAGGAATTCAAAAAGGATACCTTGCTGAAAAAGGCTCACATTAAGAGCTCCAATAAGGTGCCCTCTTTTGAGAAAGTGTGGCGTGATATTCAAATGTCAGACGGTTACAAAGCAGAAGTCGATTACATTCGTAATGACCATCAACATAAAATTGATGATGATGAAATCGACGCAATAATTCGTGGGGAGCAATTGAATCGTTATGAGGATATCCTATTGGATTACAAATATTTGGATGGAAAACCTTGTTGGAGAGAAATCGTTATTCCAAGAACTCTCGACCCAAGAAAGTTGAATCCGCTTGGTGTTTATTGGGCCATTGTAGATACGGCTGCTGAAGCTCATTGGGGCGAACACATTGGCGAACCACATTTCACTTGTGTCTATGAAGCGAATATTGATTTAGATGTTGTGGATTGGCCGGGAACGATTCATGCAAGAATGGACATGTCCATTGGAGACTTGGAACAAGAGATACGTTTCCTACCGGGGTCAACGATTTTTGTCAAATATGTAATAGTAGATGATAATGTGACTGACCAGAAAATCACACATCAAATCAACGCGGAACGACAAGTATGAACGACGAGCTAGAACATGATAGAGCACGAGAAGAAACCGGCTTTTGGGGCCGGCGGGGTGCTGGTTCGCTTATTATGGCTCGAACTACGGGTCGGATGTTGATACAGCTTCGTAGTGAAAATGTTGAAGAACCGAATTCATGGGGAACTTGGGGCGGAGCAATTGATTCTGAACTTTCACCCGAAGATGCAGCTCTGAATGAGTTTGAAGAAGAAACGGGAGTCAGTTCTAACACCATCCGAGAAATCATACCACTTTATGTTTTCAAACATCCATCCGGGTTTGAATATCACAACTTTCTAATTGTAGTGGATGATGAATTTACTCCAAGACCAAACCAAGCTAACGAGTGGGAAATTGACGGTTTCAAATGGTTTAAGTTTGGTCAGTTTCCAAAACCATTACATTTTGGATTGAAGGCATTGCTGCAACATGATGGTAAAAAACTTGAAGATATTGTGGCCCGTAATTCCCGAGCGGAACGTTTAACGGAATGGATTGGTTCGGGAATCAAAAATTATTGGTTGTCAGAAGGTGGTTCGTTGATTGAAGTAAACGACCACATTCAATGGGTCATTGATACTCTACAATTTCCAGATGGTTATGAAGTAAATGACGACGGTTATCCAATTGACCCTTATGGTTCTCTTCTGGAACCCGAAGATGTTTATGAGATAGCTCGCGATCAAGGATATGTTCGTGTAACCGTTGATACGGGTAATCGTATTCTGTTTTTCACGTATGGAATCAATCAAACAGTTACATCAAAACAAATACGTGAGTTGAAGAATTTCGCCATTGAAAACAAATATACATTGCGTGATGGTAATACCGCAAAGGAAATTGAATTGTTGGAAGTTGTCAAATCCAAATCCACAACCATGACCATGTATCATGGAACATCGGCATCTAGTGGTAAGAATTTGGTAGTTAATGGTTGGCAACCGAACAAATGGAATCAAGGAGGAAATTTAGGTCAAATGAAGTATTTGTATCTGACGACAGATAGTGAGGATGCCCGTTGGTTTGCTAATGAAAAAGGTGAAGATACAATTGTAAAAGTAAAACATATTCCATTGAACTATTTGATTGTTGACTCCGAGGATGGTACCGGAAAATCAGTGGCCAATGAATTGGAATCTTCCAGACGACTTGGTTTGCCCGCCAAACTGGCGTTGACCAAACCGTTACCGAGAGAACATTTTTCTATACTGTAAAAAATCAAAACGTTCTAAAATCTTCAAAAAAAGTTTTACTGGTAGGACTGAAATCATTTATTAACATACACGGCAAAACTATTTATTCCTGTGAGTTATGAAGCATAAAAATTCATTGAATGCTCCTGAATTTGTTGAATACAATGACAACAATTTGGAGCATACTCGGGAAGGACCGAGTTATGGTCAACCCAATAGTTCCAGTGCTTGGGAAGAAATAAATTCTGTTGAATATCCCGACTACGTTAAAGAAATCCGACATCGCATTTTAACTCATCACGTCAAAATACTACTGTCGGATTGATTTTTGTACAGTGTACAGCTTTAACTTGTACTCTTTTATTATCCTCTTTAGCTTTTAGCTTTGTCTTTCAGTAAGCAGTCCAGCTTTTCAGGAAGTACAGAATATGGGAATTCGGAATGGTGTCAAGTTAAAAATTGTTATTTTAATATCATACAGTAATCTGTATTGATAAATGAGTTGCAAATCACTATTTATAGTAATGAACCAAAAATGCCATATGAAATCATCTGAACTAAACAAAATTTTGAAAGAAATCGTAACCGAAGAATTGACCAATGAAGGTTATGATGTTCCCTTTGAAGAAAGCATGGAAGACTCCACTCCAGAAGTAGTGAGTGCTGATGGAAATGATTTGTATCTAAAAATGCTGGATATTGCTAATCTTGATGACCCATCATTGAGGTTGATTGTTGCTTTGAGAAAAGCTATTGCCAAAAGAGTTAAGGAAACTAACGACTTAAAAGTGTTAATCGGTGTTTTTAACAAAGAATTCGGAGGATATCATATTCAACAAGCTAACGATTTCAGAAAACGTGAAGGCAAACCTCCGATCAAAGATGCTTGGGAATATTATGAAAACGAGGAATTACAAGAAGGCTACGGAATGTCTCGAATAATAAAGTTAAAACAACGGCGGGACCCGGATGGAATTGAGAAGAAAAAAGAACCACACGACCAATTAGATGATGAGCCGGAAGGTGTTCACGATCCGTCAAGTCTTAATTTTGATTGGAAACGGTTTGGAACTACACCGCGAATACATGATTACAAAGAAGTCAAAACAGAAGTCAACCACACTCAAACTTCGTCTGGTCAATCTATTATCGCTCAAGGTGCTCCCGGCTCTGTCATTCGCTTTGCGACCGAAAATCCTGAACTGATTAAACAGATGCGTGATTGGGCTGCCGATTGTCAATGGAAAGACGATGAAGACCTTCCTGATATGAGTGATGAAGAAATCCTCCGTGGTGTTCAACAACATTACGAAGGTGGTATTCGGGCGTTTATTCGTGATTCCAATTCCAAGGCCGAAGTGCCGGTTGGTTACAAAGAAACTACAAACGAAGCATCAACAGATTGGGTATCTCCAGTTTCCGCATATGAAGACGGATTACAAAATGGCAAAACTGATAAATCGTTAAGTCAAAAACCGCTGGGATTAAAAGCTGGCCCATCCCCAAACCAGAAAGCATATTCACAAGGATATTATGATGGGTATTATGGAATAAAAGGAAACGAATATTCTAATATGAAATTCAGAGAAGGTTACGGTGCTGGAGATATGTCCAAAGACCCCAAGAAAGCTTTCAGAGGCGCTCGATGGACGGTGAAGTTTGAAACCATTACTGAATCAGAAGTAAAGTCAATCATCAAAGATATTATCAATGAAATTGTATCGGAAATGTGGGCCGACATAGGTAACACTTCGGGAGACACAAACAAAGAAGGCCCAACAGGTCGTGCAACCGAACCCGGTTCGGACAAAAACTTGGTTGATTTATACAAGGGTGGTAAACCCGATTCAATGGCAGGATTGCCATCGGTTGGTGGCGGCATGTCGGAAAATGCCGATTACGAAAAATGGGTGGATGATTATGTCGGTGAGAAATGTCCTCAGTGTGGTATGGTTGCCAAGGCAGGCGAAGGCCAAGTTTTGAATTCATCAAATCCTACGGTTCACCAATGCAAGTGTGGCCACAAATGGAATCCCGATAACGAGAAATCCACCATCACCAAATCAAAGGGATTGGTTAAAGAAACTACTTGGCAATTACCCGATGAAACTTTGAAACAATACGATACTGTAAAAGAATGGGAACGTGACAATCTTGATGGTCTTCATAAATACACTGGCGAACCTCTAAAAAATTACGGATTTATTTACAAAGTTGGGGATGTGGTTCCAAGTGGAGAATATAACCGACGTAATGCCATGCATCTTTGGAATATAGCCAAGAAGAAACAACAAGATAACATATCTCTTGGCAAACCATTGTATGAAGCCAAAGGGTCAACTTCAAAGGATAAACTCCATAGTATGCTCAAAGAATCGGTACATGAAGTCTTGAAGGAATATTCTGAACAAGAAGAACAACAGTTTATCAATAGTATCGCCGCCATTTCTCATGCGGCTGTTTCACGGACATCGGAAATGTCTCCCCGTGAAGCGTTGGATAAGTTCAAAGAGATTAATAAATATGCTGAGACGTTGGTTAAGTTTCATCGTGGCACCCCAAAAAGCGTTTCTGATAATACATTAGAAAAAACCTCTTTGGGTGTGACCCAAGAAACCATTTCCCGAACCAAGAATGTTTTGGAACGGATGTTGTTTCAGAAACGAAAGAAGTAATGATTGCCGGACTTCAAGAAGTAAAGTTTAAAATCTACAATAGCACTCTTGACCCGAAAATTTGGGATGAAAACATAGTTCTCAATCCTGATGTCAAGGTTAGTCTGCTGAAAGTGGCACAGGACTTCTATCGGAACACAAAACTCAAAGCTCCCATCATTGATATTCTTTTTCTTGGGTCAACCACCAATTACAATTGGACACCGACTAGCGACCTTGATTTGCATATTATTGTTGACATTACCAAGGAAAACATTGCTCCCGAACATGCTCGCCAATTCATGGATGGGTTGGGCGCTGGTTGGAATAATAGTCACGAAATCTCTATCAAGGGTCATCCTGTTGAAGTCTATCTTCAAGATCAGACGGAAAAGAATAGCACTCCCGCTCAAGCTCGTAAGGGGTCAACCATCTATTCCCTTTTGAAGGGTGTTTGGTTGAAGACCCCTGACCGTCAACAGATTGACATTGACAAAGAAAAAATTAAAGAAAAGTATCGTAAAATCAAAAAGATGGTTGACGAATTTGTGGAGGATCGGGATGTTGAAAAACTCAAGAAATTGATGAAGGCGTTGAAGAACTATCGAAACGCCGGACTGGAACAAGTGGGTGAATTCAGCACAGAAAATCTTGTCTTCAAAGCGTTACGGCACACAGAAGTCATCACCAAACTCAAGGATGCCATCAATACCCTTTATGACAAGTCAGTTAGTATTACGGAAGTTGGTGTAGAAAAACCTCCGTTTCTTGTAGTAGGAATAACAAATGATAGTTTTCAAGTGATGGCTCAAAAAGATATGATTGGTGATAAAGTGCATCATGAAAATCTCCATTCTCCCAACTATGACACTAACAACATTGAAATTCATTGGCGTTACAAATCATCTAATAATACACTCTATTGGTGGCAAACAGACATACGCCAAATTGCAGATACTCGAAAAGTAGTCGATATACGAGATACCACCTTGGATTACCTTCGTAACAAATACGGAGTAGTTAATCCCAAAGAATCATATAGTCGAATGGATTTTTTTATTTCGGCTCATCGCATTAATGAAAATGTAGGGGTTGGAAATCTTTACGTTGGAATCGTAACACCAAAATTGAAAGTGGTTGGTCGAAAGGCAACTCCGAAAGCAGCAGGTCATATGTTATTGTTCCCCGATTATCATTCTAAAGAATACCGATCATGGCGTTTTCGTTACGATTTGAATATTTTATATTGGTGGGATACTCCCGAAGAGGATGAAAAGGAAGAAGTCCTGCAATGGTTGCGGAAGAATTTAGGTGTAACTCAAAGACCAAAACAAGTAGTAATGGCAAGTGTAGATACCGTGCGGGCCGGACAAGGTAAATCCATTTACGGAACGCCTACATGGTATGACTCCCATCCTGAAAAATTAGAAGAAATACATTCTAAAAAAATTGATCCCACATCGTATATTTTAATTGGTGTTGTTGACAACGAATTGAATATTAGTTCTAAAAAATTCACGGGAAAGTTAACATCGGATCACGAATCGTTGTATAAGGATTTGAGTACAATGATTCGTTGGCGTTATAGGTCTGATGTTAATGAATTGTTTTGGTGGGAATATCCATCAACTAAACAATTGGAAGAAGTTAAATCATATTTACACAAAAAGTATGATGTTAAGAATCCAAAAATAACAAGCATTTATCTTTCCGTCACCAGAAAACCCACTTCCTTTGAGGGAGTGGGATGAATGGTGACAATATAATAACTTGAAAATAATTCCAAATATGTTATACTCTTTTCACTTTTGGAATATATGTATTAACAGATGAAGAAATACCATACAAAGAACAGAAGCAAGTATCTATTAAAACTACATCTTGTTTTCGTTTGTAAATATCGTAAGTCAATCCTTGTAGGAATGATTGCTGATGATATTAAGCAGTTTTGTATGGATGTCTGTAAAAAGAATGATGTCGTTGTGGATATGATGAATACCGACACAGACCATGTCCATTTGTTAGTTGATGTTCCACCTACTCTTTCTCCTACATCGTTAGTTCAATATCTTAAACAAGAAACCACTTGGAATATATGGAAACATTATTCTAATGAGTTGAAACAACATTTTTGGAAGAAACACACTTTCTGGTCAGATGGATATTTTGTATGTTCTACGGGAGATGTCTCTACCCAAACCATTTTGGAATACATTAAATCACAAGGATGAAACAGGAATACACATACAAACTTCGCTTAACTCCTACAAAGGAACAAGAAGTCCTGTTGTCCAAACACTTTGGTTGTATTCGTTTTGTCTATAACCTATTCCTTGACAGGAGAACCAAGTTCTATCTCGAAGCGAAAGAAAAACAACTTGCCAAGAAAACATTGACTTATGTGGATATGGCAAAGGAACTCACACAGATTAAGTCCAAAGAAGAAACTGAATGGTTGAATGAATGTAATTCACAATCACTACAACACGCCATAAAACATTTGGACGGAGCATACAATCGTTTCTTTAAGAAACTTGCCAAGTTCCCAAGATTTAAGTCCAAGAAGAATAAGCAGTCATTTCGTATTCCACAATTCGTCACCATTGAGAACAAACGAATACACTTTCCAAAGTTTAAGGAAGGCATTAAGATTGACCTACATCGTGAGATTGAAGGTGATATTAACTATGCTACCATCACCCGAAACAAAGCAGGACAATACTATGCTTGTATTGGAGTGACCCGAACCATTGAACCCAAACCTAAAACCGATAGAATGATTGGAATAGATTTAGGTATTAAGTCATTGGTCGTATGCTCTGACGGACAAACATTTCCAAACATAAAGACAACAAAACAATATGAAAAACAATTAAGATTGAGACAGAAAGAGTTGAGTAGAACCAAGAAAGGTTCCAAAGGTAGAGACAAAGCACGATTGAAAGTTGGTAAAGTCCAAGTAAAGATTGCCAACATCCGTCATAATCACCTTCACCAAATAACATCTAAACTGATTAACGAAAATCAAGTAATCTGTCTGGAAGATTTGTCCGTGAAGAATATGATGTCTAATCATTGCCTATCTAAATCTATTGGAGATGCTTCTTGGGGAGAACTTGTGAGACAGATAACCTATAAAGCGGGTTGGTATGGAAGAAAGGTTGTTAAGATTGACCGATACTTTCCATCCTCTAAAACCTGTAATCATTGTGGATACATTAACGAAGGTCTAACATTAGACCAACGAGAATGGGAATGCCCACGATGCCAAAAGAACTTGGATAGAGATTTGAATGCCTCACTGAATATCCTTAAACAAGGAAGTAATTTAATCGTAGGAACTACGAGGTTAGTCGCTTGTCCTGATGTAAGACCTATTAGAAATAATGGGCAATTGGTTGGAGCGGAAACCCACCTGCTTTAGCGGGTGGGTAGTTCATCGATTCTAAGATTTGAACACCCATTTGGTATGTCCACAATCCCAGATTCTATCATATCCATTATTTTTCATATTTTCCCATTCTGAAAGCGTTTCATCAAAAATAGGCAATATAGATTTAAGTTTGTGTTTTTGAAATGACATTCTACTATAAAGAGTTTTGTAATCGTTACTGATATAGTGATAATTTGGGGGAGTATTGGAATTAAACTCAAAGCCTAAATTTCCATAAATATTTCCACTGAAAAACCTTTTGTCAGAATAACTCAATATTGAATTTGGTTTGACAGTCTTCAAAAAATGTTTAAATAATTTAGATGCTCCTCCGATAACCGAACAATTAAGTTTATTACAATATCGAATCATTTCATATTCTATTTTTTTATCGAACCGTGATTTCCCGAATGTCATAATAGAAACGAGTTCACCATTATTATACAACCCAAAAGAAGTTGATGATTTATCGTTTCCTTGAATATGGTTTGTAGTTAAAAATTTTTGTTTTTCAGTAGAAGAAACAACTTTTATGATACATTGTCTAGCATAAAGTTTATTTACATTTGATTTTAATGTATTTCTAAGTATGGATTGTATTATTTCTTTCTTGTGAATCCACTCGTTTTCAAATATATGAATTAGTCGGACTCCATGAAATAACGAATTTTTGTATTTGTTTAGATGATAGTTTTTGTTGATGCCCCGGCCGCTTTCAGAATGCCAATACAAACCGTTTATTTCTATAGCTAATTTTAATGTGGGAATGTAAATGTCCAGTTCTTTTCCAAGAAGAATTGTTCGGTCGTTTCGTTTTATAATAGTAGAACTTGGAAGAAGAGATGCTACATATTTGAATATTTCATTCTCCAAAGTGTCCGCATCCGTGGGATTACAAATCTCGCAAAAAATATGATGGGGTTTGTAAACATCAGTTTCAAATTCTTTTAAACATGTTAAACATTTGAATCTATATTTTTTTCCGAAATGATATCCAGTATAATCTCTCTCAGAAAAAAGCAATTGTATGTTTTTAAGTTTACTGTAATCTGTTAAATATTGATAGTGTTTTTTCCTAATCGTTTCGTTACATTGTTCAATTATATTTTTAGATTTTCTAGCATTATCAACACCATATAATTTCAAACAAGTTTGTTTCATTTGTTCTTCATTATTGTAATTTCCATCTCCGTATCTTTCTGTTTTTGTATCAAATGATTTTTTTATGAATGTGGGATTTTGTAAAGCATGTTCAACACCATATTTTTGAATCATAGATTTTTTGAAATTAGAAACCACCTCCGAAGTTTTCATTGGATGGTCAACACCGTATTTTTTTTGACTTGTTATTTTTTGACTACAAACAATTTTTTCTTTAGTGGCAGGGTTTAATTGTCCGCATGTTTTAGAACAGTGTTGCTGACTTGTTCTTTTAGGTGGAAATTCCGTATTACAGGTTGGACAAATTTTAGGTTTCATATGTATATGGTTTGAATGCTGTTCATAATTATACAAAAACGTCGAATAGTGTCAATTTTTTATTTTTTGAAATAGTTATTATACGATGACACACATCATAATCAATTCAAAAAGGATAATTTTATGGCTGACCTGTTAAATTCGAACGAAATATTTTGGACGGCCTTTGAACCAAAGACTCAACATCGTTTCATCATGTATCTTGACGGAATACCATCATTCGTCATTCGCAAGGTTGACCGACCAAAGGTTTCCAGCGAAAGAAAAGCTCTTGACCATATCAACTTACAACGTTATTACAAGGGCAAGACGATTTGGCAACCAGTCACAATGGAGTTGTATGATCCGATTGTTCCTTCGGGTGCCCAAGCGGTAATGGAGTGGCTCCGACTTTCACACGAGTCCGTAACGGGACGTGACGGGTATATGGATTTCTACAAGAAAGACATTACCGTTAATGTTCTTGGGCCTGTCGGTGACAAGGTAGAAGAATGGACCTACAAAGGTGCATTCCCAACTGATTTGGATTTCCAATCGCTTGACTGGACAAACACCGGCGACCCACTTGGAATTACCGTGACACTCAGTTACGATTATTGCATCCTGCAATATTAACCTACTGAATGATAACGCTAATAGGGCGTTATCGTTGAAAAGAATAATCATCCTTTCAAAACTCTCCTTACTACTTATGGTGGTAAGGAGAGTTTGATTTATGGAATACGAATGTAAACAATGTAACGACACCAAAGATAACAACCCATTACGTGTTAGATTCAAATCCTATGATGCTTTGAGAAGGCACGTTAGTCGTCAACACAAAATAAATTCTACTCAATTCTATGTTGATTTTTATTTAGATGGAAAATGGCCAATGTGTCAATGTGGATGTGAAAATCAAGTAAAATGGTCACATCAACTTAAAGGGTTTAGACGATATGTTGCTGGGCATCAGAGTCGTGTAACGAATAACTGGGGAAACAACCCAGAAGCATTAAAAAAATCCTTGGAAACCCGAATCAAGAAATTCAATTCCGGAGAACTTACAACGTGGAATTCGGGACTAACAAAAGAATCGGATGTTCGTGTAAAAGTTAATGGGATAAAAACGTCAGAAGGCATTCAATCAAACCCACAGGAATTAAAACGCCGTGAGGAACTGATGCATAAAAATAGATTGAATGGAATTGTTCCTACTTTACATGGGTCGCAACATTCCCAATGGATAGATGGAAGAAGTAACATTTATCCAACAGTATATGCTGACCGACGCCTTTACAAAGAATGGAAATTTCCAATTTTGGTAAGAGATGGGTTTAGATGTAAAGAATGTGGAGAATCGAATGGAAAACTTCATATTCATCACGATAAAGAATATATGTCTGAAATCATCAAAAAACATCTCGTAGAAGTTACCGAAGAAATGTTGAAAGATTTTGAAATAAAAAAGATGATATCTGATGCTGTTGTAGATTACCACATTCAACAAAAAGTATCAGGAGTAACATTGTGTGGTGATTGTCATCAGAAATACCATCCATCCTTGAATTTTGATTGATATTTATATCTATGTGGACATATCAAGAATCTAAACCGTATGCTGAAAAAATTGGTGGTAGAATAGTAGGTTCGGTTAAAACTAAAGGTAAATCAGAAAATGATTTGGATATTTTGGTTCATGAATATAATCAAGGTATCGGTGACGTTCTTGCGAGTATGAATTTTACATATATGGGGAGTCAAGTTGTATCTCCCGAAGATATTAGAAGAAGTAGAAAATTTGGAAGAAAATCTGAATTTTGGCTAAGAAATCATAGATTTGAACATCTTATAGATCGCCGGCGTATAGAGATATGGAACATTGAAAAAAATGCTATTAAAAGAGATATTGTTAAAGAATCTAAAATGACCTACAAATTCGACGAATTCAAATGGCTCGCCAACATATCAGGCTTTGGAACGCCGGTTGACGTTTCCTACGGAACGGTTTACTTGGGCCTCATTGAATCGGCCCATGATGGTTATGTCATTCGTATGGTGGATACTCCCGAAGGCAAGAAACGTATCAAACAAGGCGGCAAGAATAAATTTAAGACCAAACAAGATGCGGCTGAAACCCTTCATAAGACATGGGCGGTATTAAGAGGCGGAGCCACCAAAGATAAAGATGGTGAAGAATGGAAAACGTAAGGATATTTATAGATATGAAGGAATTTCAACTCAAACAACTTATCAAGGAAGTCTTGACCACTCTTGTAAATGAAGACAATAGTGAACCAACTATGGGTGGTGGTTCATATGAATCTCAACAGACTGCCGTGGGTGGAACTTATATTAAACCGGAACGGGATGCTTTAACCGACCCAAGATTAACAAAAAGAACTCCTTTTGTAAAAGAAAATGTTGATGATGTTTGTGGGTTGTGTGGTAAAACTGGTGCCGACAAAATTCCACATCCAGTTTATTGGCCAAATGAACAACCTCCGCAATCGGAGTATGTTCATTCCGATTGTGAAAATGAAGAATGTCAGCGAGCATTTGATGAATTCATACAAAGATATGGAAAACAAGGTATAGATAAATTTCTGAAATCTATAAAATAACATGAAAATCATAGGAGTTTATGAAATAACAAACGTGGTTAATGGAAAACATTATTTTGGTAGCAGTAACAACATTAAACGGAGATGGATAGACCATAAGAAAAGACTAAGACATAATACTCATGACAACTGTTATCTTCAACGGTCGTGGAACAAACATGGAGAAAAGAGTTTTATCTTTTCAATCGTTGAAGTTTGTAATGAATCTGATTTGTTAACCACCGAACAAAAATACATTGATGATTTTAAGAAATCGGAAAAGTTGTATAATTTGTCATTGGTTGCTGGTAAAATAGAAATGAATTCAGAAACCAGAAAAAGAATAGGTGATGGCAATAGAGGAAAGATTCGTAGTAAAGAAACAAAAAAATTGTTAAGCGATATAAATAGTGGGTCTAATCATCCTATGTTTGGAAAAACATTATCAATAGAAACTAGAAAAAAATTAAGTATGATAAAACAGGGAGAAAATCATCCCATGTTTGGAAAAAAACATACCGAAGAAACAAAAAGAAAAATGAGTGACTCTCATAAAGGAAATAATCATTTACAAGGAACGCATCAATCGGATGAAAGTAAAAAGAAAAAAAGTCAATCAATGAAAAAATTTTACGAAAATGATGTAGTAAAAAAATTACATGGAGGTTCGGTTAGTGAAGGATATAAGAATATGAGTGAAGAAAATAGGCAAAAACATAGAGATAATATTAAAAAATCTTGGGTATTAAGAAAATTGAAAAAGGAAATTTTGTGAAAGTCGTGGGAATATATCCTGGAAACTTCCAGCCGCCGCATCGTGGACATTTGTATGTCTATAAGAAATTGAGGCAGTTGGTCGGACCAGAAACATTTGTAGTTACAACCAGTAAAACTCCAACTCCCGAAGCTCCATTGAATTTCGGTGAAAAGGAAAACATCTGGGTTCGTCATGGTGTTCCTGCTAGTCATGTCGTCAAGGTTGAAGACTGGCATCGCCCTGTTGAAATTTTTCAGAAATTCTCTTCCAAACATACGACTGCCGTATTCGTTCTCAACCAAAAAGAATGGGATACCCTGCGTATTCATGTTTCTACAGTTGAAAACAAACCGGTATGGAATGATAACAATAATAAACCTTCGTATTTCCAACCTTACAGAGGGAACGAGTCAACCATGAAGTCATTTGAAATACATGGTTATGTCCAAATTATGGATGACAACATGATTGAAGGTAAACCAATTTCTACGACCAACGTTCGTAAAGCCTTGGGATCGCCACAATATACCGATGAACAAAAGAAGAAATTCTTTCAGTGGGCCTTCGGTTGGTTTGATATCAGTTTGTTTCAGGAATTGACCAACAAATTCAAATTGGCTCATTCTAGTTCGGACACGGAACAATCACCAGTCGCAATGCCCTCACTCGCTTCGTTGGTAAGAACTGAAAAGCCACCACAGACTCCGATGCCTCCAACCGATAACAAAGAAAAACTTCAACAGACCATCAAGGAAATCGTGAAGGAAATGTTGGAAGAGTTTATGCCTCCGCCATCAATGACACCTTCTGGTTTAGACCCGAACACATCTAATATTGGATTACCTACAGATACTACTACTTCCCAACAAACCAAAACAGACTTATTAAAGCAAAAAGCTTCTGCCGAAAGAGAAGACAAAATATTGAAAGCGGATAAGAAATGGAAAGAAGCAGATTTAAAGGATAAGAAATTCAAAATTTTGGATAAGAGAAAAGAGCTTGATACGTTAAATAAATCTATTGCCTCCGCTCCGGCGGTATAAATATGTTTTGGTTATATCTGGTCATCATACTGGTTTTAGTTTCGGTCATGGGCGTCATTCTTTACTTCATGCTCAAACGACTTTCCCAACCCATCATCATTGAAAAGGAACGCATCGTTGAAAAACAATCATCCGTTACAATGGAACGAGCCGTGCGTGAGGGTATGAAATCTGCGATTCGTGAAATGGAATCGGAAAAACAAATAGAGAAAGAAATCGTGGACAAGTTGAAACGGAATAATGAAAACATGGGTGTCTATGCTAGTACCGATGGTAGTGATGAATCCGTAAAACATTCCGGAGGTAATCTCGTTCCATTTGGTCTGACCGAAGAAGAAAAACATCTTTTGAACATGTTCTACAGAGATTAAAAAAAGGAAAAATCTTCTTATCTTTCTATGTATGGTCATGAAAGATTAATAGAACTGTTATGTCAACCAACGAAAATATTCCAATTAAGAGGCCCACTATTGCCATTCCCGACTTTGTAGCTAATGCTGCAACTGTTGCTTCCCAAAAACAAGAAGTCAAGTATCCAACTGAAGTTGTTCCCCTACCAACGAAGGGTTGGTTTTATCCCGAAGGACACCCATTGGCGACCGGGGAAATCGAAATTAAACAGATGACGGCTAAGGAAGAAGACATTCTGGCCAACCAAGAACTAATCAAAAAGGGCAAGGTATTGGATAAACTTCTCGAATCGTTGCTGGTCAACAAAGATATCAAAATTTCTGACATTCTAGTGCCTGACAAGAACGCCATTTTCATTGCCATTCGTAGATTGGCTTACGGTGACGATTATCCTGTAACCATTACCTGTCCTCAATGTAATGCACAAAACAAGGTGAAGATTAACCTTGCCGAACTTAACTCCAAACCATTCAATTTTGATGAACACCAAAAGGGTGTCAACTCATTTGATTTCAAAACTCCATCGGGGATTGATTTGACCTACAAACTTCTTTGTCAAAATGATGAATCGGGAATTGAATCGGAACTCATCCAACTCAAGAGATTGTCAAAGGATTCTTCTTCCGACCTTACCACCCGACTCAAGTTTTTACTTACTTCCGTCAACGGCAATTCAGATAGGGCAGCCATCCGTAAGTTCGTTGATTCACCGCAACTATCCGCCAAAGACAGTCTCGCTTTGAGAAAACACATGAGGGAACACAATCCTGATATTGATATGTCATTCGATTTCAAATGTAGCGAATGCACATATGAAAGGAGAAGTGATGTCCCGATTGGGGTTTCCTTTCTATGGCCTGACATTGACGCCTGAGGATAAGTTTCGGATTCATCAAGAAATCTTCCACTTGGTTTACAACGCCAATGGTGGCTTCACCCACGATGAAATCTATTCCATGCCGGTGTTTCTTCGTTACTTCAACATCAAAATGTTGATTGAACAGAAGGAAAGGGAAGCCAAACAATCGAGTGATAGTAGAGGCGAAGATGGCCCGTCGTCAACCCCAAGGGTCGCTCCGAAACCAACGGTTAGCAAGAAATGACCTATTTCTTTTTGGAAAAGGTGGATTTTACAATTTCCCACCCCACCATTAACGCTGCACCAATAACGAGAAAGATGCCTAAATCTTTCGCATGTTTTTTCAAACCATCTTTGGAAAAGTTTTCTTTCCACGTTCCAAACAGACACGAATGGAAATAAAGAACGATGAGGGCAACACCCAAAACGATTCCAATAAGTTGAAGTAAAGCTAACATAGTCATATTATACATCAACAGATTCGTTTGTCAATCTTAAAAACGGCATCAAATCCTTCCACTTCCCACTATTTATAGATAATAGAAAACCTGTATGGCATCACCAATACCAACATTAAAAGAAGAACTGGAACTTTCACGCAACATTGCTGAGGAACTTAACAAAATTGTGGATTTGAAGAAAGACCCCGCCCTTCTAACCCAAGCATCAGCGGTTTTGAGCATAGAACGGAAGATTTTGGCCACTCAAAAAGATGCGTTGGGAAATCTCACCGAAGAGGCAAAACTAGAGAAAAAGGTTTTAGATGCGAGAGCAACCATCATAAACCGGTTGAAAACAGGCAATGCTGTTACAAATGATTCGTTGGTAAAAATGATTGAGGCTAAAGCCAACTTGGCGGCCTTCACCAAGTTACAAGCAGACAATCTAGCTAAAACAAATCTAGTAAAATCGGGTTGGATGACGTTAGCAGGGAATACTGGAATTGGTGGTGTATTAACCAAAACAAGAACGTTGTTCGGATTGTTAAAAACAAATCCAATGTTAGCTGTAGCTACAATAGTCTTGGATTTGTTCAAAAAGATTTTTGAGGTCTTCGTAAAACTGGATGAATCCGCTTGGGAATTTAGAAAAGCGATGGGTGCAACAAGACCCTTTACTCAAAAAATAACCGAAGATGCAAGAGCGGTCGCAGTTGAATTTGCCAACATTGGAGTAACTGCAAAGAATTTTTACGATTCACAGATAGCTGTAGCGAGTGTGATTGGAACGACTCGTGGTGTTACTAAAGAGTTGGGTGTTGACATGTCTATCATGGCAGCTCAAGTTGGTATTGCAGAGAAAACTTCTGCTGAGTTTCTAAAAACGATGGGCATGGTCGGCGGAACTACGATGGCGGCTCAACGAAACATGTTGTTGTTTACCCAATATGCGTCAGATGTTTCCGGCACAAATCTGGGTGAAGTAATGCAGGATGTGGCAACTGCATCAGCAAACAGTTTGAGGTTCTTGTCACGAACTCCAATTCAACTCATAAAGGCAGCAATTGAAGCGAAAAAATTAGGAACGTCTCTTCAATCCACAGCAAAATCCGCCGAATCGTTGGTAGATTTCCAAAAAAGCGTCGTGGCCGAAATGGAAGCATCGGTATTGATGGGAGAATCGTTGAATCTTCAGCGAGCTCGTGATTTAGCCTATGCTGGGGATAATATTGGATTACAAAAGGAGTTGTTGAGACTTGCAAAGGCATCTCGTTTTGACGAACGTGATTTGTTTACAAAACAGAGCATCGCGGTAGCTCTCGGTAAAAGTGTGGAAGAAGTTCAGGCTATGTTGTTGGCAGATAAAGAACGAGCTGAAATTGAAAAGGCTCTAAACAAAGACCCGGCCTTAAAAGCTCGTAAGAAGTTACAGGATGATATAGCTAAGGCTACCGCATCTCAAGCTAAAAATTATGGAGAAATAGTTCGTAATCAACTTACAGCTCAAGCGAATCAAAGTCGTTTGACTTCAATATCTCAATCGTGGAATAAAATTGTTATGCAGTTAAGTGAAAGATTTCTTCCATACATTGATGAGATTCTTGGTTTTGTTGCCAACAACCTTGGTACTATTTTGGCCCTAAGCATTCCAATTGCTGGTGTTTTTTCTTTGATGGGAAAAACTCTGTCGTATGTAGGCAAACTTGTTGGTTATATTGGAGCGGCAAAGAATTGGACGTGGGTAACAAATCTCGGACTTAGGTTGACAAGTATCGGAAGTAAGTTTGGAAAAGCAACGGGATTTGTTGCCAAAATGAGTGGTCTTACATCCGGAATTCTTAAAACCCTTGGGGGTTGGGCTGGTAAGATTTTCAAGATGTTGGCCCCGTTATTCTTTGTCATCAACATCTGGAAAGAGATACGAAAGATATTGAATGACCCCGTGTTGATGGGAACGAAAGGGTTTCTCGCGTTCAATGGAAAATTGATACTTAGAGCCATCGGTGCAGTGGTCAGAGCGTTGTGGACGACCATCAATGATTTGTTTTTCGGTTTGCCGGGAGCCATCGTAAAAGGTCTTGCTTCGGCGGGCAACGCAATATTCGGAGCATTGGCACAACCGTTTAAGGATTTTTGGGCTTGGCTTGGAAAATGGTTTTTGGGTCAATCTCCTAGTACCCTTGGCTTGCTGATTGTCAAAGGATTGGAAGCCGTTCAATCCATGCTTATCAATCTGTTGGTATCACCCTTCAAAATGGCATGGAATCTCATAAAAGAGATACCGTTTGTTGGTGGTCTGTTTAAGAACATCGGAACTGCGGTCGGGAATATTGTAAGACCGACTGTTACGGCTGATAAAGTTACTTCGGCTCCAGATTCGGCCATTAGAGCCAACGACATCAAATCAACCATCATTCCATCCAACGAAGAAGTGTTGAAGAAATTGGATATGGTGGTTGGAGCGATTGATAAATTGACGGCTGGATTTGCTAGTGGAAATTTAAGAGCGGTCGTTAGTATTGACGGTCAAAGAATTGATGTAGCCACCGGTAGAGCTTTAGAGTTCCGAGGAGCGTTGGTGTAATACTTATTGATGTATGAAACAATTTACACGAAAATGTCCTAATTGCCCAAGAATGTTAGTTTATAGACATCGTGGGCATTACAATGACGCATGTTCAAAAAACAGAGTATGTAATTTTTGTGCCAACAAACAAATAGCTATAAAGAGAAAAACGAATATTCAATATATTCTCGGTCAATCTTGCGCCCAAACCAAATTTTATGGTAATGAAATGAATCGTCAAAAAACTTCTCTGTTAGTTAAAAAAGCAATGCACAGGCCAGATGTTCGGAAGAAACATATAGATGCGTTGTTTGCTTCTAAATGGTTAAAAGTAAAGTGTGATGTTGGTCAATTGGAATTGTTAGAAAAATGGAATAAATTGGGGTTTAACTTTGAACCAAATTACTCAATTAAAACTGAAAATGATTTGTTTTATGTTGATGGTTACGACCGTCGAAATGGAACGGTCTTGGAGTTTGATACTAAATATCATTTTGGGTTACAACAAAAGACAAAAGATTTGTTAAGGCAACAAAAAATAATCAGTGTCCTAAAGCCAAAACGGTTTTGGAGATTTAACTCTGTTGACCGAATGTGGAGCAATATCGTTTAATGAGAATTGACCAAATCAACTCAGTCGTAGGATTCCCTGAAAAGGTGAAGAATGTTCCCCCGAACTATCCCACCGTTCCGGGTCCGGGCAAGATTAGTCTGTTGTGGCAATATAACAAGGAAAACTTGTGGCATCGTTTCTCGCCTTATACCCAAGGGGATAACATCTTTGGTGTCTTTCCAAACAAGCAACCATTCATCTATCGTTACCCCGACGCAGCACAGAATTCTGCATTCAATCGTTTGCCGACGATTGCCAAAACGTTGGCCTCCGCTGTAAACATTCCCGAAGTCATAGATGATACAGTACGGGTGGCAAAGTTTACAGTTTCCCCACAAGGAATTCTTTACAATGCTAAACAGTTCGGTCTGCAACGGATGAATCTTTTTGATGAAACTCGGATGTATAATCCACTTTCTCCAATCCTCGCCGTTGTTCAATCGGCCACTTTGGGATTGGGCGACCATCCACGCAGACATATTGAAGGAAACATTCTAACCGGCATAGTAAACTCCTTAGCGTCAAGTATTGGTATCAGTTTTGAATCGGGCTTTGCAACGCCTCAAAGCACAACCGATTACGGAAAATCAACCACGGATACGGCCACGTCAGTTCTTTCCAAAGAAGCCATCGGTCAAGCTAAAGGTTTGATTCGTGGTGGTGGAGCGAAGTCAGCTACCACCAAGTTTGACCTTAAATGGAAAGGTGGAGCCGTTCCATCGTTGGGGTTACAAGGTTTGTTTGAATCCATTAAAGGAACGTTTCAATCTTATTTTGGGGGTGCTCCAAGTCAGTCAGGTACCAAATATCGTGGTGATGATGCTAGTTACAAAATCATGCGTGACAGCAAAGGCAAGTTGGATTACTATGACAAGTATGGAAGTGTTGTTGCTTTGACTGTCAAGTATTACCCCAACGCTCTTTACAAGAAGGATGCGTCGGGAACTTCAACCATTCAAACCATCGTTCCATTACACACCGAGTATTCCACCAGCCGTAGAAAATACGAATCCAAGTTTGACGATACTCAATCGGAACGAATTGCCCAAGTCAATACAGCTCTCCAAAAAGTGTTGGACAGATTCAATCCAAAACTGAGCGTCACCTATACGGCTGAAACAGATATCAATTCCAAGTTGATGTCGTTTCCAAAGAACACTCCTGATTTCATGGGTTACAATAGTATTGACCCTATAAAGAATAATGCCCTACTTGAATATGACCGAGTAAGAAACACGCCACGAACCGTTGACCGTAGTGTTTCCCCAACCAATACCATTCGCATGGCAACCAGTTTTACATCGGATGCTTTGAATCAAATCGGTGTTATCGGGAAGGATAAAAAGTTTGCTGCTAGTAAGGAATACCCCAACTACACGGAATACAAACCATACGAAGACGACTTGATAGCCTTCTTTTTCTATGATGTCGTTAATCAGAAATACATTCCGTTTCGTGCCACCGTCAAGGGTATCTCCGAAGGCGGCACCGCATTCTGGGATGAACTTCGTTTCATCGGTCGGGCTGACCAACTGTATTCCTACAACGGATTCAGTCGCACGTTGTCATTCACCTTCAACATCGTGATTTCAAGTCTGATTGAGTTGCTACCGACTTGGAAGAAAGTGAACTACATGGCGTCAGCGGTCAAACCATCAAACTATACCACCGGAGCCAAGTTTGGGGATAACCGCTACAGTCGTTTCATTGTGCCACCGATGTTTATGTTGACCATTGGTGACATGTATAAATTTCAACCGATTGTCATTACCTCCATCAATGTCAATATTCCAGATGATGCTGCATGGGAAACCTTGACCGAACTTAATTCTGAGAAGTGGTCATACTTGAACGGCATCATTCGTTCTCCTAACATCGGTAAAAAGTATGCTCAGTTTCCAAGAGAGGCAGAAATTGCTATTTCGTGTAATCTGCTTGAAAAGGAACGAGCGGTTGTTGGAGGTTCTCATTTTGGACATGCTCCTACATCGGATACGGATTCCAACATCTTTGTCACAGGGAACGAACCATATTTGCCTAATGTAACACAATTTGATGCTGCAATAGTCACAACCGAGGGATAATCATGAAACGATACGAGTCAACACCAATGATGCAACGATTTGATGGAAAACGAGTTTACACCACAACTCAATATCCACAAATCAACGCAAGTCCTAGTGATACTATAGTCATATCCAACGAAGGCGACTATTTAGATTCACTCGCCTATAAGTATTACGGCGACCCTACGTTGTGGTGGGTCATTGCGTTGGCAAACAATCTCGGCAAAGCTCGGATGAGCGTGCCGCCCGGTTTACAACTAAGAATTTCGGCCAACATAAACGAAATTTTGGTCCAATTTCATCAAATTAATAAATAAGTTATATGAACGAGTTTACAAAAACATGTCCTAAATGTGGGAGTGAACAGACGTATTCATATAAACGTTCGTTTTTGGTTGCTATCAAAAAAAATTCATTATGTTGGAATTGCTCATCTAAAAAATCCTCAAAAGTTATTGACCGGTCTTTATGGAAAACCGAACAATTTAAGAATAATGCTAAAATAAAGGCAAAAAATCAGTGGAAAGAAAACAGAGATAAAATGTTAATGATATTAAAATCTTTGAGTTATAGAAAAAAATGTAGTTTAACTCATAAAAAGATGTGGAAAAATAAAGACTATAATGAAAGAATGAGAAAAATACATAAATCTGATGAATATAGAAAAAAATTAAGAGAAAGAACTTTGAATTTTGTTAGGTCAAAGATTAACGGAAAACTTATGTCTTATAGTAAAACTGCTTGTGATTTTATAGATGGTTTGAATATTAAAAACGGTTGGAATCTGAAACATGCTCTGAACAATAATTTTGAAGAACATCAAGTAGCAGGTTATCTTTTAGATGGTTATGATAAACATAAAAATATCGTTTTTGAATATGATGAACCATATCATTATGATGTTTTTGGAAATCTAAAAAAGAAAGATGTGTATAGACAGAATATTATATTGAAAGAAATTCAACCGTTTGAATTTTGGAGATATGATGAACAACGAAAAAAATTGTATAATGTAATTTCTAAAAAGGAATTAACGTAAAATGTCTGCTCCAATCATACCTTGGCAACCCAATAATATCCCGTCAGAATTACAATCTGAATTGGAAAGACGGAAAGTGAATCGTAGCTTTTCTGCCGTTTCAAATCCGAACGCCAGTTGGGGTAAATATGGTGACTGGAACAAATATCGTGGTCCTATGGTTTCGTGGATTCGCATGTGCTCTAATAGTGGTGGGCCGGTTGATGAAAAAGGACAATTCAAAAATCCACGTTTTGTGTTCAATAGTGGAAAGGGTTTCTACAAGACCTACGGATTTAATCAACCAACGCCTACAAACCCAGCCTATCAAGTTATTGGTTACACTCCCGGAATTCATCAGGGTGATTCTGGAGTTCCTCACATTATTGATAATTCTTTAATAACTCCAAAGGATGGGAATTATCCAATTCATGTACCGACTCCTGAAATATCCAGAATGGAAGCCATAATACAGAAGGAATATTTCCGACGTGCTACTGTTGAATGGGTGTGTTTTTCTTGGAAACAGTTGGAATACATGACCCCATATTTTTTGATACCGGGAATCACTGTTATGTTGGAGTGGGGGTGGAATCACTTTAATCCCATTTCATTAGTTCCCTTATATGATAGATCAGAGTTGATGGATTTGTGGGAAAATGCTTCCCCACTCTATACTAACATATTAAATTCGAGAGGCAATTACGATGTTATCTACGGCACCATTAGTAATTTCAATTTCAACATTGAAGGAAACAAAATTATCTGTTCAACCGAAATCACTTCCAAAGACCGTTTATATGCTGGTATTGCTAAAAACATGTCTTTAATAATCAATAGCAACACCGACTCAAAGAACGATACTTTAAGTGGTAAGTTTAAGAGTCTCAAGGAGTTTCTTTCAGATGATGCTACATGGAGACTAATCAAAGATTTATCAAATACAGCCGACCCACTTACAAAAATAATAGGGTTGGCGGACAAAAATCCAAATTACGTTATTTGGAAAGACATTTTAACTCCGTTATTGTTAAACGGAGGCCCCGATGTTATTGGAATGCGAACCCCTTATGTTCACGGAGTATTTTCAGGAAGGCCACCAACGGAGTATGGTGATTTTGGCAGTCCTGTTGCTGGAGATTTTGATAAACCTGTTCAAGATAAGGGTATAAATAACCTCTGGATTAACATGGGGTTGGCGATAGAAATACTCAACCACTTTTCCAAGTTGCCCGGCGCTGGCCCGAAACCAATGTTCACAGTTGACATTATGAACACGGTTATTGGTGGACATCCAAATCTGATTTCGTGCGATTCCCGCGTGCTGATACCCAACGCTCAGGCTCCGAAATATCACTATGGGTTGTTGGGAAAGGCAAAATATGGTTCAACTGATGGGAAGTCCGATTACAGCAATCAATACATTAAAGAAATCCCAGCTAATACCAAGGCAGATGAAACATTACGAACGACGATGTATCAATCGTTGAATAAGGTATGTTATAGAAACGATTTGGATGCTCCAATAAACATGATGCGAAATTTTTGGGTTCCTGTAAAGGGGGCTGCACCGGGCTCGTGGGCATTCCCATCGGATGTGGAGGTTCAACTACCAGATAGTCCAAATGGTTTGTCCGGCAATTTTGTAGAAAAGGATTTTTCCGGACTTCTTTCCAACATCTATATTAGTTGTGAAGCTTTCAAAGACTCTGTTGAAAAGGGGTTGACGCCGAATGTTACGCCTGCTACATTTGTGGAAATCTACAAAGACATACTTCAACTTCTAATGGATTCGGTTGATGGGTTTTGGGATTTGGTCCTCGTGGAAGTTGAAAACACCATGACCATTACCGACCGAAAATACGTTGGAAACTTGAAAAAATTGCGTAGTGGAAAAACGACGAATGACGATTTGATGTATGTTTTTGATTATGGAGATGCTGATAGTATCATCAAATCAATCAAGTTCCGACCTACATTGAATAACGCGGTTGCAATTCGTTCTATGTTTGCAGGAGCCAATAATAAGGATTCTAAATACTCGTTTATTGATAAAGATGACTCTATATCGTTTGGTTATAGGGATGCGATAAATGCTCCGCCCAAACCCAGCGCCACAGACCCATCAGATGATATTGAAAAAATGACGACGGCTGCCCATCAACGTGCCGATTCGGTTGTATCGGTTCAGACTCTTAACCAAGCCGACAGTGATGATGGTTCACTACAAATGACTTTTTACGATTCCACAGTTCCACCGTTTAATTCGGCCGACCGAAAAGGCAAAAAAGAAGTCGTCAAGTTGGTTTTGCCCGGAGCTGATGGAAAACAATTGTTAAGACAAATGTTGGATGACAAAGATGAAGACAATAATCAAAAATATTGTGCGGTTCAACCAAACATTACATTGGAGTTGACGCTTTTGGGTATTGGTGGTTTACGAACGTTCCAATACTTCCTCATAAAGAATCTACCGGCACCATATAGTCACAAAAATATCATATTTCGTATAACAAATGTTACTCAAAGCCTTGAATCCGGTAATTGGGAAACGATGATTCAGGCTCAATTCACTCCCCTAAGAAGTTACATCAAACGCAGAGTTCCCGGTCCAAACAAAGATGGTTCGTGGCCAGAAGATGATTTCGAACATCGTCAACGTGTTGTTAATGAAGTACTCGGAAATCTCCGAAGTAATAAAAGTTGACAATTTCAGTAGAACTCGTATCATAACGTGATGGTGGAGCATTCCAATCATTACACGAATTTCCTGAAAACGGTTACAGAACACGGTAAAGACCTTGTGTTGTTTGTCGTCATGCTTGACCATGATGTTCATCCGGTTGCCAGTGAGGTAACGGCAGTATTGATTCGGGACACCGCTACAAAAATTACCCATCACTTCTCGTGGAAACATGGCGATGAAGTTGTGAACATAACCAAAGACCGTTTCTGCCAAGATTTATCGGCCCTCAAGAATCGGAAGTGGGTCTTCGATAAAAAGTCGTTCATTCAAACGTTGCCCATTACCAACCTTCTGGATGTGAATTTGTATAAGTTGTTGGATGACGGCACGACCATTGATGAATCCAAGTTTGAAACATTGGCTCACCGAATAATCTATCGCACGTTGTCGGGAACCAAAGGCTTGAATAATGTCGTTCCCATTCTTAAACATCAAGAAACGTTTGATGCCATGTGTGACGAGTTTCGTCCGGGCGAACTAGATGATGGGTATTTGAAAGAAAATGATGTCATCATTGAAACCTTGGCCACCTTGGAAAAAAATGGTATCCACATTGATACAGACATTTTCTCCAAATACTTCGCAGCCAGAATACCGTTGCCCAACACCGTTTTCAGTCAATACAACATCTACACGGCCACGGGCCGCCCGAGCAATCACTTTGATAATGTGAATTACGCCGCGTTGAATAAAGACAATGGGGTAAGACAGAGTTTCACATCCCGCTTTGGTAAGTTGGGCAAGATGGTGTTGGTTGACTATTCCGCGTTTCACCCAAGAATCATCTGTCATTTGATAAAGTTTCCCCTGTCTATTGACGTTGACATTTACAACTACCTTGGGGAAATGTATTTTGGCAGAACGAAGTTGGGCAGTTACGAATTGGATGAAACCAAGAAGATGACGTTCCGCCAGTTATATGGTGGGGTGGAAGAGCAGTTTGAACACATCAAGTATTTCGCCCGTCTGAAATCCTTCATTGATACGAATTGGAAAGAGTTTCAAAAGACGGGCCGTGTTTTGACGCCCGTATTCAAACGGAAAATCACCGACAAACACGTTCTCGACCCCAATCCGAGCAAGTTATTCAATTACATTCTCCAAGCCACCGAAACCGAAATCGCTATTCCGGCTTTGGCAGCAGTCAACAAATATTTGACAGCTAAGAAATCCAAAGCCGTCCTTTACACCTACGATTCTATTCTCTTTGACTTCCACAAAGATGACGGCTCCCCCGTCTTGAATGACCTAATGACAATTATGAAGATGAACGACCGCTTTCCCATTAAGGTCTATCTTGGAGAAAACTACGATTCAGTGTCTCAGATTTACCCTTAATTTTGGGATTTTGAAATATATTTATTACTGTGATGAAGCATAGTATTTTTGAAAAGGTTTTGAGCAGTGTATCGTTAGACCCACGTATTGAGAATGGAACATTTTCGATTGAGGAAGACATACACATGGAGGTATTGCGTGAATACTTCGTTAAGAAGGGCATTGCAGAATCCTCCGTCATTGAGTTCTGTAATAAAGTTCTGGAAGGAAAGTATCCCGAAAGACAGGCTTACAACGCAAAAGGAATTCTCGTAACGTTCCCGACTCCTGAATACAAAGCGGATGCCATTAAACGTGGTACTCATTTTGAAGATGACCCAACGAAACAAGCCTCCAATGTGTTCGCTGATCAACCCGCGAGTGCCGACCCAAAGCCTGCCACGGCTCCCCAACCAAAGGCCGATACCAAAACGAGTTTGCCAGTATCACAAGCAGCCACCCCTGCGGCTGAACCAGCCGGCCCTGCCACACCGGATGCTGCACCCCCACCAGCCGAAACACCAACTGCCGCAACCACGGCGGCGCCCCAACAATCTACCGAACCAGAAGAACCGCCTATTGAACCAACTGAGTTACCACCACCAGAACAAAAGTCGCAAGCTGAAAAAGAAGCTGACAAAAACCTAATCAAGAATATGTTGAAAGGTGACGACTACATGTTGGAACAGATTTGTGAATGGGTGGCTTATAGTGGCCCAGCATATTTGATTGAGCAGTTGAAGAAATACAAGAAATCATGAACGACAAGAGGCAATTACTCTGCACGTTCAGTAATGTAAAGTCATTCAAACAGACCATCGAAGACATCAAGAAATTCTACACCGTTTACAACAACAAGTTTTTTGTATTCACCAACGTAGCGTCTCCCGATGAAGTGTTTGTAACCTACAACATTCTGAATGTGGGTCGGGACTTTCCCAAGTTTCCGAACACGATTTCCATTCATCGTAAGAAGCAAACCAATACGTTGTACACTTTGAATGCAATGAATCAAATCATCAAGGATGAAAACGGCGGAGTCTTTGATAAGACGTATGTTATCGAATGGAATCTGTATAGTGACGTGTTGATTGTTACGGGCAACCCATCCATTCGTACCCTCCCAATTCGGCTCTTGGAAATTGTTTCGTAACAGACTTTTTGTATATCAGTGACTTTGGGAAAACGCTCAAATAAAATTACTTTTGGAGTTTTTTATACGTTGATTTCTGCTCGTTTTTCATTTATCCTCTTCTATGTATAAGGTAAGAAACGAGACTTAACTATTTAAAGTTAACGATTGGATTCTTACTTAAACAATTAAAGAGAAAGAGCTAATTATGGCACTTAACCTAGAAAAAATAAAGGCACGCCTCGCCTCCTTCGAGAAGAAAGGCAAATCCCAATCCAAGACTAAAGACACCATTTGGAAACCCGTCGCTGGTAAACAAGTTGTAAGAATTGTTCCTTACCAACACCAACCTGATGACCCGTTCATCCAGTTGAAGTTCCACTATGACTTCGCCGGCAAAAATTACTTGTCGCCCTCCAGTTTCAACAAGGCAGACCCCATCGTTGAATTGTCCGACCGTCTCAAGAAAAACAGCGATACTTGGAAGCAAGGTCGTGAAATCGAACCAAAGTTGAGAACTTACGTTCCGGTTATCGTTCGTGGTGAAGAAGAAAAAGGAGTCCGTTTCTGGGGTTTCGGCGTCCAAATCTATAAGCAACTCATGCAAACCATGAGTGAGCCAGATTACGGCGACATCACCAGTCTAACGGAAGGTTACGATATCCAAGTGGAGTTCAAGACCGCCAAGGAAGTTAACAAGGATTATCCTGAAACAACCATCATGGTGAAGCCAAAGCCACGTCCGGTCATTGATCCGACCAATCCAAAGGCCAAGGAACTCCTAGAGTTGATTACCACCAAGCAACCAAACATGCTTGACGTGTATGAAGTTCCAACTTACGAAGTATTGAGTGCTGCTCTTGAGGATTATCTCAAGAAGGCATCCCAAGGTCAGGAAGAAGAATCCAACGTGGTTGAACCAACCGAGGAACAGATTGCTGCGGCTACTGCACCGGTAAAAGCACCAACATCGGTTAATGTTGCTCAAGTAACAATTCCGCCCCAAGCGATTGAAGCAACTCCGGCGTCAATTGTTTCCCCATCAGCAGCCAAAGCTGCAACCGCCCAAGACCTGACGAAGGCGTTTGATTCACTCTTTAATACTTAAAAAGATTGATCAACAGTTAAAATAACTTGAGTGTTACCTCGTAATGGGGTAACATTCTAGTTACAATTTAAATTAAAAATATGTTATACGACTTTGTTATTTTAATGCCGGGGAATTCTTACACTCTATGTGTAAGTGAAGATAGACTTGAATCTACAGTCAACGCCATCATAGCAACGTTGAAAACTCCCGGCCACATTTTTCAAATAAAAGGTGAAAATCGTGAAACACAAATTCGTGGGGAATCCATTTATGGATGGTATTACAAACCACATGAAAAAACAGTTCAAGAAAAATTGTTAGATGGTATGAATAAAGTAATTGAACCTCCAGAAGACGATTGGAAAAAAGAATAATAAACTTATGGCCAAAAAAGCAATAGAACGCAAAACAACCGATAGGGATGAATTGTCAGACCTTATCGTTTCAACTCTCAACAAGTCACAGAAAGATGGTGCGGAAGTAGCGTGCTTCTTGGATGGTAAGGATGATCCACAAATGGTATCCGATTGGATTTCAACGGGGTCAACTCTCCTTGACTTGGCCATTTCAAATCGCCCTTATGGGGGGTTGCCGGTCGGTCGTATTTGTGAATTGAACGGCCTTGAAGGAACAGGCAAATCATTGATTGCAGCCCACATTCTGGCCAACACCCAAAAGATGGGCGGCGTCGGCGTCATGATTGATACGGAATATGCCGCGGCTCCGGCTTTCTGGACGGCGGTGGGTGTGGATTTGAAAACCCTACCCTATGTCAAATTGGTTACGGTGGAAGAAATCTTCACCAAGATTGAAGAAATCATCGGCGTCGTTCGTAAGTCAAACAAAGACCGCATCTGCACTATTGTCGTTGACTCGTTGGCTCAAGCTTCAAGTGCTTCGGAAATGGAATCAGAACACGGCACTAAAGGCTACAACACTCAGAAGGCAATCATCATCAGCATGGCCCTTCGTAAAATCACTGGCTTGATTGGGTCGCAACGTATTCTCGTAGTGTTCACCAACCAACTTCGTATGAACATGGATGCCAAGGCATTTGGTGACAAGTTTATCGTGCCGGGTGGAAAGGCAATGGGTTTCGCCGCTTCCGTTCGTGTTCGTTTGGGCAGTGTTGGTGCCATCAAGAATACTGAAAAGGTAGTGATTGGAAATAGTTGTAAAGCGGTCGTCACCAAGAATCGTATGGGGCCACCGAAACGATTGGCCATGTTTGAAATCCACTTTGATTCAGGTATTCAAGACCTCAAGAGTTGGATTGAATATTTGAAAGACAATGGTTTCATTTCAGGTACCAAGGCTGGTTGGACATTCAAGATGGCGTCAGGTGACATAAAACTTTCTACGGCGGAGTTTGTTGAAAAGGTCAACACCGATGAAGCTTTTAAAGAAGAGGTTTACATGTGGATTTGTAACAAGCAAATCATGAAATACCGGGACCCAAACTCCAAAATTGAAGAAGAAGTGTCGGTAGATGATAGTGTAATTGACGACGATTAAATTATGAAAACCTATACCTTTGAAGAATACATGAAGGGAAGTGGATTCACAAAAAAAGATTACGCCCTTCGTAAAAAATGGTTTTATTTGGGATGGAATACTTTGGAAAAATTGTTGAAACACGAAATGATTCGACTTAAAAAGAAGTAACATATGGACACACGACTAAAAGCCAAATTGGAAACCGCTATTGAACGAGTCATCAACGATAACTGTGAAGATGATTACTGGCAACATTACATTCACCCCGGATTGTATCGGCAAATGACGGATGCAGCGGAGTTGGTATTTGACTCGGCTCAAGACGCTCAAGATTACGCGGCCCGTGAGAATAGTTGATACCTTATGCCAATCAAACCAGAAACGGTGCCTCACGACCTTGATTTAACCGTCAAACTTCCAAATGGAAAGTCATATACTTACACCGTTGATTGGAGCACGATTGAAAAGTTTGGCAAGGATTGTATTTTGGAGTTTCACGATATTGCCGTAGAACGGGCACAGAAACAGAAGTGCAACTGTTACATTGGAAAGTTCTGCAAGGAACATCAAGGTGGTTGTGGTCGTCATAACAATCTTGAACCTGATAGTCACTGTACCTGTAACATACCGAAAGATGCTAAATGAAAGTAAAATTTGAACCACGAGATATTTGGGTAGGTCTTTATTGGACGACCAGCCGAACAACTACGTTGGAAACCGATTCAGAACGATACACGTTTTATGTGTGTATCATTCCCTGTTTTCCAATTATTTTTTCAATTGATAAGAAAATCCCACACAATTTAAGACATAAAAACTGGTAAATAATTCCACGTTTATTAGGAGTTTTGCCGTGATGTCTTTATATGTATTGACATATGGAAAACTTACAAAATTTAGTGGATGAATGTTATCGGCAGTTCATATCTGATGAATCTATAATTGGATTTAATGGATTGTTGAAATCTAAGGGGTTGGGAAGCAAACGAATCATCCGTCTTCGTAATCTCATTTATGATAAATACGGAAAACAAAATTTGATTGATGTTTATCGTCAACGTCTGGCGAAACTTGGCGGTCATTCTACGTTAGGACATGAAGTTTCTAAAGAGACAAAACAAAAAATACGTGAATCAAACATTGACCATTGGAAAGAAAATGATGATAGGCGGAAATTGTCTCGTAGGTTGATGTTGGATAATTGCGTTGGAAAAAGTCAAACGCCCGAGGTAAAAAAGAAACGAGTTGTTTCACGACGTAAAGGAGGCGGTTGGAATCCACATTCTGTTGAATCAAAAGAAAAAATGTCTCAAATTTTTTTACAGAAGTGGAAAAATGGAGATTACAACAACAGAGTTAAATCATTTTCGAGCAAAGGTCAATTAGAAGTAATGTCAATTGTAGCGTCTTTAGGATTTGACGTTGAAGATGAATATCTAATCAATGGCAAACCATATGACATACTTGTAAAAGGAAAAAACCTAATTGTAGAATTCAATGGAACATATTGGCATTTGGACCCCCGACGTTACGATAAAGACCATTATGACAAAGCAAGACAAATGTATGCTCATGAAATTTGGACACGAGATTTACAAAAACTTGACGTAGCAAAGAAAAGAGGATATAATACGGTTATTGTGTGGGAACAAGATTGGAATGATTGTCAGGATAAAATCGGATATGTTAAATCACTTTTATGTTAAATGAATCAGATAAATCAAAACTTTTTTCTATTTGGGAAAATCTCAAATCGGAAAAGAAGTTGAATCAAGAAAATGGGCTATCTGCTTCTACAAAGAAAGAAGTTTTGTTAATCGACGGGTATAATTTGTTCATCAGGGCTTTCGCGGCCATCCCGACGCTCAATGAAGACGGTTTACATACTGGAGGAATGTCCGGCTTCCTCAAAAGTGTCGGACATGCTATCAAACTTCTCAAACCCGACCGTTGTGTAATCGTGTTTGATGGACCGGGTGGTTCAATAAAACGCCGTAAGATTTACCCTGATTACAAGGCTCACAAACACACCAAGGTTCGTCTCAATCGCATCTATGACGATTCCGCGTTAGGTGATGAAGAAGCCAGTTTAAAAAAACAACTTCAACGGTTGGTCATTTATCTCCAAGAACTTCCCGTCAATATGATATCTTTGGATAATGTGGAAGCGGATGACACCATCGCCCATCTTACAGTTGATTACTTCAAAGATTGGAAGGTCTATATCATGTCTTCGGACAAGGATTTTCTCCAACTGGTCAATGAACACGTTAACGTTTGGAGTCCAACCAAGAAACAACTTTACGCTGAAGCTAACGTTCTTAACGAATATGGGATGATGCCTCAGAATTTGGTGCTCTATCGAACCTTGGATGGTGATGATTCCGACAATATTCCAGGAATTAAAGGTTGCGGTCTAAAGACCGTTTTGAAGGCTTTCCCCTTCCTCCGAGACGAAAAGGCTACTTTACAGCGTTTGTACGACCATGCCGTAACGAATAACGATAAGTTAAAGGTCTATTCCAATATCGTTGAACACTGGTCGGATGTGTTGCGAAACCACGAATTGATGCAATTGACAGATACTCAACTCCAAACTTTCGCTCAACTTCATGTCAAAGACGTGTTGGATAAGCCCCTACCAAAATTGAATCGGTTTCAGTTGGGTAAGATGATTGCTGAGGATAAACTATGGAATAACATTCCCAATTACCCAACATGGATAAATGAATGTTTTCAAAAACTGGATAGTTTCATAAAGGAATGAACAGTGGCACAATCATCCAAACTGAAAACCAAGAAACAACTCGCCGAATGGAAAGTCGAGTTATCAACCAAAGTTTCTTCATATTGTGGACGACCACTCACTAAAAGACTAAGAATCAAATGGGAGAAGAATCCACAAATCCTCGAAGCGGTGCCGATGCGAAAGGTAGCTCTCGTATCCGTAACTACGAAAAACGAAAAGCCGCCAAAGAAGCTGTTGATGACCCGACTATCAAAATCACGACCTTCTGGGAAAAAATCGGTAAAGATGGTTCGTGGGAAGAAAAAGAATACCATCAGAAAATCAAAGAAGACATCCGCAGATAAACGCCGGCGTCCTCTTCGTTGATTCGGTTGGTTAGCCTACCCAGTTTTTCGGTGGCTTGGCATACTTCTCAGGGAAGCTCTGAGGAAGATTTACTTTGATGTTATTGTTGAATGGAACGCCCATTTCAATCAACGATTCACGACTGGCGTAGTAAATGTCGAGTGAGTGAGCCAGACAACCTTTTTCAAAGTTGACGGTATGAACTTTGCTTTGTTCTTTGCGACCCCATTCGGTGCCCATGTCAAAACTTTTTGGTTCCGGGGACGACAAATTCATCGCTTTCATTTTGTTCGATGAACGACTTTTGGCTCCGCTACTACGGAGGCAACTATTTTGCATGGTGCTTCCACAAAGCCCGTCGGAAGAATTAGAAGAATTTGCAGCGGAGGCCATGAAGTTGACGTTAGCCGTATATGATGTGCCGCCATTTGATGGGTTACTGATTCCACCACATATGGTAGTTCCCCACATAGGCCAAGGAGACTGTGGAATCGGTGTTGGTGAAGGTATATTCCAAGTGACTATTGGAGTGTTGTAAATCACTATTGGTTCCTGTTCGTAAAACAAACGAACTCCAATGACACCACAGTTCATCTCTGAACCATCGTTCTTTGATTGAGCGTAAGTTTTGCCGTTGAATTTGTAACCGAATTTGAACATGGCCCATTCATCGTCTGAGAAACGGAAACCTTTGATTTTCTCGGCGTGATAGGAGTCGATGATGTAGCCCGAATCAGCTTCGGATGCGGTTTTGCCGGTTAAAACGTTCAGCCCGTCAACGGCTGCTACGGCAAGAATACGTTTGTAATAATTGTTTTTAATTTCAATGACATATTCAGAACCTTGTTTGGCTTCGATGAATGTTTTGTTTTGGAATGAAAATTGTTTACAACGATTTCCATTGACGGTGATATTTATATCGTAGGACATATGTTTTACCTTTCTTTAGTTAGAGTTAAAGACTTGGCCTCTCATACCGAGGATTTCAGTCTGAGAATATGTAGTGGGTTAGAATGAAAAACGTGGATTTTATATGATAATAGATGAAAAATATTTAGAAAGAGAGTATTGCCAAAACGGATTGAATACCAAAGAAATATCAAAAAAGTGTAATGTAACTCAGAAAAAGATTTGGTATTTAATGGTTAAATATGGAATTCCAAGACGTGGCAAATCTGAAATTGGAACACATGAGTTATGTAATCATCGATTTGGAAAACTTGTTGTGATTCGAAAGGCTTCGATGGAAGAGTGCCCCAAAAAAAATAAAGGGACGTATTGGATTTGTAAATGTGACTGCGGCAAGACTGGAATTTTTAAGGGAAATAGTATGTCCAACGGATATACGAAATCATGTGGATGTTTATGGAAACATGCAGCATATGAAAGAATTTCTGGAAGTTATTGGTGGGGAATTAAAAATGGTGCTGATAAACGTGCGTTGGAGTTTAAGATAACTCAAAAAGATATGTGGGAATTGTTTGTTAAACAGAAACAAAAATGTGCATTAAGCAATGTTGATATAGTGTTTGGAAATGGTTTGACCAGAAAAAATCAAACCGCTTCGATTGATAGAATTGATTCTTCAAAAGGATACGTGGATGGAAATGTAAGATGGATTCACAAATCAATAAATCAAATGAAGATGGATATGACGGATGCGGATTTTTTGAAATGGGTCAATACGATTGCTTCATATCAATCACGGACAAATTAAAAAAGGTCGGAATGGGTATAAGAAGTTTACTTCTGATGCCCGTCGTGTAAAGTACCCTTTAACAACAAACAAAATCATATGGATGAAATAGAAACAGACACACTTCAAAAATTTGGCGGCGAGTTTCAAAGTAAATCAATATCGGCTCTTTTAACCGATAAACTTTTTTTAGAACAAATATTTGATATCCTTGATTCGGTCTATTTTGAATCGGATTCGAATCGGTGGATAATTGATTTGATAAAAGAGTATTTTGTCCAGTATAAATGCGCACCCACGTTTAACGTATTCAAAGTCAAACTGGATTCGGTTGATAATGATGTCTTAAAGGCATCCATTAAAGAACAATTGAAGGCGGTATATCTTCGTATCAATGATACTGATATTGCGTTCGTTAAAGTTCAGTTTTTGGAATTCTGTAAGAACCAGAAACTCAAGCGTGCTATTTGGGTATCAACTGACTATTTGAAGCTGGGTCAATACGACAACATCAAGAAAGTCATTGATGAAGCCATGAAGGCAGGGTCGGAAAGAAATCTCGGACACGAATACTTTCAAGACGTTGACAAGCGTATGAGTGAAATGTGTCGTGAAAGTGTCAAGACCAATTGGAAGGTAATTGATGACTTGTTGGATGGTGGTTTGGCTAAAGGCGAACTTGGCTTCGTGGTTGCCCCTGCTGGTGCTGGAAAATCGTGGTTGCTATCGAAGATTGGTGCCGAAGCCATGAAGAACGGAAAAAACGTTCTTCACGTCACCTTGGAATTGAATGAAAACTATGTCGGACTTCGATATGATAGTTGTTTCACAGGCATTGACTTCCAAGACATTCGTAATCATGTGGATACCGTCAGGCAGAAAATTGAAGAAGTCCCCGGTCGTCTGTTCATCAAATACTTTCCCATTAAAACAATAGCTCCAATGGCAATCAAAATGCACATTGATCGTATTCAGATGTTGACGGGTATTAAGATTGACGTGATTATCGTTGACTATGCTGACTTGCTAAGACCGGCGATGGCAGACAAAAATGCCAATTCCTATAGCGAGGCTGGTAGTGTCTATGAAGAATTACGAGCTGTAGCTGGTGAACTTCAAATTCCAGTTTGGTCAGCGTCACAAGCCCACCGGGGTGCTCACGAGGCGGATACTATTCAGGCCCATAACGTTGCCGATTCCTATCGCAAGATTATGACTGGCGACTTTGTGTTCTCGTTGTCACGTAAGATGGAAGATAAACAAGGTTCAACTGCACGTATTCACGTAATCAAGAATCGTTTTGGTGCCGACGGAATGACTTTCCCAACATATTTCAACTCTTGCAACGGAGATATTCGGGTTTATGATCCTGAATCTCCCGAAGGTATTGAAGTTCAACAAAAATTTAAAGATGCTGAAGATACTGGTAAAGACGCGATGCGTGACCAATGGAACAAGATGAAAAAGAATCGTGGTTTTGTTGACGACGATTAAAATGATAGACGTTTTTTCCGGTACCCAAACAAAAGCGAAACGTGAAAAAAAATTTACTATTGTGACTGTGTTTTAGAAAAATGATTTTCTAATTATCCCTTACGAATAACAGAATCGATTTATGAACTACTATGAACGTTAACGAAAAACAAATAGAATCTAAAATAAAGTTTACATTTGAAGAAGCATACGAAACATCCAAACAATATTTCAATGGAGATGAAATGGCCGCTAAAACATTTCTTGATGCAAATGCGTTGAGAGATTTGGATGGAAATTTGTTGGAAAATTCTCCTGAAATGATGCATCGTCGCATGGCAAAAGAATTTGCCCGTGTTGAAAAACAAAAATTTAAAACTCCTTTGTCAGAAGAAAAAATATTCTTTCTATTTGACAAGTTTAAGTATTTGATTCCTCAAAGTTCTCCCATGACTGGAATAGGTAATGATATTCAAATACTTTCATTATCTAATTGTTTTGTTACCGATTCTCCTAAAGATAGTTATGGCGGAATTTGTCGAGTCGATGAAAATATTGCTCAGCTTTCAAAAAGACGTGGCGGGGTAGGAACTAATTTGTCAAATCTTCGCCCGTCAGGTACCCCAACTACTAATGCCTCAAGAACTTCTACAGGAATTCTTTCGTTTTCTGAAAGATATTCTAATACAATTAGAGAAGTTGGACAAAATGGTAGAAGAGGAGCGTTAATGGAAATGTTAAATATTCATCATCCTGAATGTGTTATTATACCTGAAGCAACTGATATTTCGTGGACAAAACCTGAAGAGATCGTTATTAAAGGAAATAAAGAGCGGGGAGAAAGGGATATTGTTACTCTGTCATGCTACTATAACCCAAACAAATTAGATTTTGTTTCTATGAAATTGGATAGAACAAAAGTTACAGGAGCCAATGTATCCGTAGCGTTGTCTAACGAATTTTTGAATGCTGTAGAAAACAACACTAATTACGAACAACGATTTCCAATAGATTCAGAAAATCCAAAAATACGAAAAATTGTTAATGCTAAGAATGCATGGAAAAAAATCGTTCATATGGCTTGGCAAAGTGCTGAGCCGGGGATTATTTTTTGGGATAGAATGATTAAATACAATGCAGTAGATTGTTATGAAAAACAGGGTTTTGGAACGATTTGTACCAATCCCTGCGGGGAAATTCCTTTGTGTGCCGATGACAGTTGCAGACTAATGGTTGTTAATTTGTTGTCTTTTGTTAAAGACCCATTTACCAAAAAATCATCATTTGATTTTGATTTGTTTAATGAATATGTTGAAATAGGACAACGATTAATGGATGATTTAATTGATCTGGAAATTGAAAAAGTTGACAAAATTATTTCCAAAATAAAATCCGATCCTGAAGATATATCACTAAAACAGAATGAATTGGATTTGTGGAAACGTGTAAAAACAAAAGCCGTTAATGGAAGACGCACGGGATTGGGTATAACTGCATTAGCCGATATGTTAGCTTCTTTGGATATTAAATTCGATTCTGATGAAGCTATTAAATTTGTTGACGATGTAATGATGAAGTTTAAACATTCCGCATTTAATTCTAGTTGTGATATGGCAAAAGAATTAGGGACATTTCCAATTTGGGATTGGGAAATTGAAAAAAATAGCGAATTTTTACTTCAAATTAAATCTGAAAATCCTGACTTGTACAAGAAATTTTCAAAATATGGAAGACGTAACATTGGGTTGTTAACGTTGGCCCCTACAGGAACTCCAAGTATATTTGCCCAAACAAGTTCTAGTGGAGAACCCGTTTATTCTTTATCATATACACGAAGAAAGAAAATTAATCCCGGAGACAAAAATGCCAAGGTGGATTTTGTAGATGGAAAGGGAGATTCGTGGCAACATTTTACTGTGTATCATTCCCAACTTAAAAGGTGGATGGATATAAACAATGAAACCGATGTTAAAAAATCGCCGTGGTATAAATGTTGTGCCGCTGATATAAATTGGAAACAAAGAGTGTTACTTCAATCAGTAATTCAAAAACACATTGACCATTCTATTAGTTCAACTGTTAATTTACCTCATTCTGCAACCGAAAATGAAGTAGCGGTAATTTATGAAACGGCATGGAAGAATGGTTGTAAAGGAATAACTGTCTATCGTGATGGTTGTAGAAGTGGCGTTCTTATATCTAATATTAACACAGAAGCTCCAAGAATAGTTAAAACAACATCTCCAAAACGACCGAAGGAGTTATCTGGAGAAATTTATGCTGCACACTACAAAAAGGAAAACATATATGTTGCGTTGGGATTTTTAGGGAATGATTTGTATGAAGTGTTTACCGGTGTTAATTTCAGAAATAAAATTGAATCAGAAAAAGGAAAAATTGTAAAAGTATCACATCAAACATACTCGTTTATTACCACCGATGGCGAGGAATATCATCTAACCAATGGTCATAGCGATGATAATGCAGATGCGTTAACACGGATGATTTCATGTGCGTTGAGACATGGTAGTGATATAAGTTTTATCTGTGACCAATTATCAAAAACACAAGGAGATTTAATGACATTTTCAAAGGTAATTTCTCGAATATTGAAAAAATATGTCAAAGAAAATTCTGTATCATCGGAAACGTGTCCGACTTGCAAATCAAAATTGGTATATCAAAATGGATGCAAGTTGTGCCTTCAATGTGGATATTCGGCTTGTTCGTAATTAACCAAAAAATGTAATACACTTAATTTTTAATACTTACACATTCATTTCCATATTTATAGGTGTATGAATGAGAAAAAAACATTAAATGATATATCACTCAAAGAATATTTTGAAACTCGGCTTCGTGATTTAGAAAAAGCGACTACGATTGTCGCTAGTAATCTGGAAAAATCTACTGCTATTGCTGCCTCTGCAATGGAAAGAAGATTAGAGGGAATGAACGAATTCCGAAACCAATTGAAAGACCAAACATCGACTTTCGTGGTTCGGAGTGAATATAATTCCACACTTTCGAGACTAAACGAAGACATTCGAGTGTTACGGGAATCGAAAGCTACAATGGATGGTAAAGCGTCTCAAATGTCCACCAATATTTCTACTATAATTGCTATTATAGGATTGATTATATCATTGGTTGGATTTTTCAGATATAACTTCACACCAGTTTCTTCTAATATGAATTTTTTACCAACACCATCTGTTCAAGGGGTTAAGTAAACGTAATTACGTTTCCGAAATGTAGTTAGATATATCACTTTTTTTATTTTTACACATTCATTTTTATATTTATAAATGTGCAACGTTTATAGTTGTATGAGTAAATTCAATAAAAAAAATATGTTTAAATTTATACGAGACAACTTCTCCTGGGTCAAGGATATTGGTATAGTTTTTTTCTTGATTTTGGTCATGTGGGCCAACTCTCACTATGTTACCGTTGATAAGTTTGACGCGTACGTTAAATCCAACAATGAAGTTCAAGGTCAAGTTAACAGTTCACTCACTTTAATTGATAAGACTTTGGCGTTAATGCAACAAAACCAAGTGGTTTTGATTGAAAACGAAAAACAAATTGGATTAAACACTATAAAAATTGCCGAACACGAAAGTATAATTCGTCAGTTGATGCAACTTCACATAGATTCGTATATTCAACTAGATATGGTTAAACATGCTGAACTGGAAATCCGTTTGAAGAATATTGAGAAATTACTCGAATCAAGTCGAACATCATTGGAATCACAAAGGCGACAACTTGACCTCAATACCAAGAAACTGGACCCATAATTTTAGTTGACAATTCCCCAAAATTGGTTACAATGGTGTCATGTCCGTAGAAAAAGAGTTTTTCAACCCCACAAAGATTGTTGTCCGTGAAGTAGAAAAAAGCCTTGCAGAAGACATGATTGTGAAGAATCACTATTCTCACAAGTGGTCTTTGTGTCAAGTTGCCTACGGAATTTTCTTTGTCACCGATGTTGATTGTGTATTTGTTGACGCCAAAGAAGAAAAATACATCGGTTGTATGGTTTTCGGTCAACCTGTTGGGCGGTCTGCCGCTGAATCCGTTTCTGAACTGATAAAGGTTGATGAAGTATTTGAACTGACTCGCCTGTTTATCCACGACGGCTACGGCAGTAATATTGAAAGTTATTGTCTCACCAAAGCTCTCGCCTTTATCCGCAAGAAATTTCCTCACATCAAAGCCGTTATTACCTATGCCGACAACGAGTATGGTCATCACGGCACGATTTATCAAGCCTGTGGGTTTCATTACCAAGGCAACTCGTCACTGGCTTTGATGCCCAACTTTTCAATCTCGTTGGTTGGGCCGCCTTACAAGTGGATTCACTCCCGAACGGTCACTTCCACCTACAATTCCTGCAACATTGAGCATTTGAAAAAACGCATCGGTCACACTTTCTGGCGTAAGAAAGAATCCACCAAACATCGGTATGTGTGTCTGCTGGGTAACAAAATTGAAAAGAAACGCATTCTAGCCAATCTTAAACACCCTTTTCAACCTTATCCCAAGAATACTACTTACGCGGACAACATCCAAGAGATAGTGGTAGAAAACCCCACCGAAAATTCCTTTTTTAGTTAGTTCTGTGATATTTATAGATTGACGAATCGTATAAAGTCACCATGAACGAGAACAATCAAAGTAAAACCGTTGTCATAGACCATGAGAATGCCTCCAAGCATAAGCGTGAAATAGTTGCCATTAATACAACCAAGTCATTTGAACAGGCGGTAGAACAATTGAAGAAAAATTCCATTGGCCCGAAGGTCGTTCAGTATGTGGATTCAGAAACGGGTGAAACCATCAAGGGGCCGCTGTATGACACAACCGAAGTAGGCGTTAATGTCTATGATATTGTGAAACATTTAAAGCCCGGCATCAGACAACAAAACCCAATTGAACCAACTCAGAACGAACCAAGAGATAGATTTCAGGAGAACCAACACATGAAAACCGAAAAACAAAAATTCCAATCCCTAGTCCGTGAGTGTATTGCTGAAGTCAAAGCTGAGAACGACCCACGTATTCGCCTGAAAGAATCTCTGAGGAAAGTTGTCCGCAACGTTTTGAAGGAAATTTCCACGGGCACTAAACCAGAACCGGACAAGGAAGAAACGGAAAAGGTTCAAAAGGGCTTTGCAAAGGATGGAAATGAGAGACTTGACAAGAACAACACCAAACTTTGCAAGGAGTTGGAAACGATTGTTCATGGTATCAACGCCGATTGGGATGTCTATTGGGATGACCGCAATGACTTGGTAGTGTCCGCCAACAATTTGTTGAGCGTTCGTATTACACCAAAGTTTGAGAATAACTTTGATATTGATGCGATGATAAAACTGGCTGACCGTATTCGTGTGATTGCAGTAACTTGGGAACAAGTCAAGGATTTCGTCAAGGCTAATTTCGGAACTTTGGAAAACAAAACGGATGCGGCCAAAAAGAAATCCCTCGACCACTATGAAGACCGGGACGTTATCAAGAAGGCTGCCGGCCCAATTCAAACCGACATCAAAAATCGTGGTGAAAAGAAAAATGGTGAAGATGCCAAAATCAAAGACACCAAACGGGACGATAAGAATTACAACGAGAAAGCCGTTTCCAAGGAAGAAGACCAACCCGACCAACCTTTGAAACAGGTAACGGAACCGGGAAAAGACCCTGATTCCAAGAACAAGAACATTGAGAAGACCCCTCATGTCAAACCACCAAAGATCAAGAAGGATGACGGAGCGGATAAACTCAAGACTGATTTACCAGCTACCAAGAAATTCCGTCTTCGTAAGTAAATGAAAGAGTCGCAAATCAAAGCCGCTATAACGAAAGTTTTTCTGGAAAGTTTGAATGAAGAACCTCAAAAGCGTTGGCAACCCCCAACCACACCAACGAAGACGTGGGATTTGGATGTTCCACAAAAAACATCTGGTTCTGACAAGTTACAACCCCACTCTCCAAAATGGCAGTATGAAAACGGTAAGAAGTGGGGTGTGAAAGATAAACTCTCTGGTGTAGAGCGTGAACTTGATAAATATTCGCCGTCATTTGTAAAAGGATATAAAGAAGTTCAAAGTCCGGGTTGGTGGACAAAATTCAACGATAAACTTACACAACTTCTTGCCCAACTCGGTTCGGGTGTTGGTAAATAATTCATCTTGACTTTCTATATTGTTGTGGTAAAATGTCCACAATGGAAATCGAAGAACTCACAAAAACGTTAAAGACTTGCGATACTCTCAAACCCACCGACTTGATTATTGATGGTTTGTCGTGGAAGTATTTGTGTCGGGCTGTTTTACGGGGGAAAAACATCATCCTCGTCGGGCCAACCCGTAGTGGAAAGACCAAAGCGGCTCAATCGGTTGCCGAGGCTTATGCCGAAACAAAAACCGAAGTTGTTTCAGATATAACTCTTTCTGAGTTAAAATTAAACCCCTCAATAAAAATACTGAAAGTAGAGGAATTTTCAGATGAAAAGTAATCTTGGAATATATTTATTACTGTCGTAGAAAGGATTGATATGATGGTAATATACAAAACAACTAACTTAATAAATGGAAAATACTATATTGGAAAACAACAAACTTACACAAAATCATATTTGGGGTCGGGTATGGCATTGCGTTGTGCCATTAAAAAATATGGAAGACAAAATTTCAAAAAAGAAATATTGGAAGAATGCCAATCGGAAACAGAGTTGAAAAATAAAGAGTTGTGGTGGCTTGACACATTAGATGCTATAAAAAACAAAAACTGTTATAATTTAGTCAGAGAAACATCTTCGAATAACCACCGCAGTTATGATGATCCCGAATACAAAAAAAGATTAAGTGAATCTCTTAAAAAAACATTAAGCTCTCCAAAAGAGAAGTTGCGCCTTAGCAAACAAAACAGCGGAAAAAATAATCCGATGTATGGAAAAGTTAGAAGTGTTGAATTTAGAAAAATGGTAAGTAGATATCAAAAAGGGAAACATCTGTCGGATGAAACCAAAGAAAAATTAAGAATTAGTCATTTAGGAATTTTACCATCTGTTGAAGCTAAAGAAAAAATGAGAGTCAGTCATAAAAAACGATGGGATACAATAATGATAGAAATGACTTTGAATGGAAATTTTCATGAATTTTTTAATAGATATGAATTTTTATCATTTATAAAAAATTACAACAGTAAAATTCCCCAGGGAAGGGTTCGGGGAATCGAAAATAAAAGAATCAGTTGGAAAAGAGCACTAAAAGGGGAATATTCATTTATAAAAATAATACCAAAATGAAATATAAAGTAACATATAAAGAAAATAGATTATTCAAATTTAACTGTGGAAGCTCACAAGACGCTCGAGCATTATTTATAGGAAATACATTTTTTTCAAAAGATAAAGGAACTTGGTTTAATAAATCTGAGTTTGTAAAAGCTATAGAAACTCCGAATTCTATAATTCTATTGGATGAACTATCAAGACTATCACATGACGGAATGAATATCCTGATGCCAGTTATCGACCCTACTCAAAGAACATTAAGATTAGATGAATCGGAAAATTCCTCGGTTATTCATGTATCATCTGGAGTAACGTTTATTGCTACGGCAAACGTCGGTAATGAATACACTGCCACACGAGTCATGGATAAGGCTTTGACTTCACGTTTCCCCGTTATCGTGGAAATGAAAGTGTTAGATGCCGACCAAGAGTTAGGTTTGTTGACGACGTTGTTTCCATCGGCGTCAACATCACAAGTGGATGATTTCAAAATATTGACCAAGATTTCTTATGATACCAAGAAACAATCCAAAATGGAAGAGGCTCGGATTACGAACTTCATTCCTACTGGCACCGTAGTCGAAATGGCAGAGTTGGTATTGGATGGGTTTTCTTTGAAAGAAATTGTCGAAATGGTTATCTATCCGTTGTATAGTGAGGATGGAGGAGCCGAAAGTGAACGTATCTATGCCAAACAGATTATCCAAAAATATCTGGATTTTGGATCGGCTAACGTAGCGTCACCAATCAATGACCCGGAGAAGAAAAAACGTGTCAATTTTGCATGAGTAAAGAACATCAAATCACATTTGAATCCACATGTCCGTTTTGTGGAGCGAATACCCAAATAAAGTATCCAAAAAGTTACATTGAAAGATTTAACCATTATTTTATGGTTGTTGACTCTTGTTGGTATTGTTGTAAAAAATATTGGTGGAGTAAAATTGGAAATTATGCTATTAAATCTGTATGAGTCAACTCCCCAATACATCTTCCTTTGCCGACTTCTGGCTGACTGACGAACTTGTTGAGAGACACGTTGACAAAAAGAAGCCAGCGGAATTCACTACCGACTTGATTCAATTGGCCAACTTTCGCAGGGTCATTTCAAACTACGTTTGTATTCTTACCAACAAAAACATCGCCGTTCATTTTTCTGATGATGGGCGGGACATGATGAACTTCACCGATGGTGACGCGGTTTGGTTGTCGTCTTCGGTTAGACGAAAAACCGATTTCGATTGGTCGGTTGGTATTGCTCTACACGAAGGAGCACACATTCTGTTGAGCGATTTCAAGGTTGTTAAAGCAGCTTTCATTCGCACCCCGCTTCCCATTCCATCATCGTTACGTGACGCCGCCAAGAAGAAAAACATCACCACTGACCAACTAGCCTATCTCTGTAAATGGTTGTTCAACTATGTGGAAGACCGTTACATTGATACCTACATCTTCAAGGAAGCACCCGGCTACCGTGGTTATTACAGTGCGATGTATAAGAAGATGTGGAATAGTGAAGCCATTTCCAAGTCGTTGAAATCCAAGGCATTTCGGATTCCTAATCTGCGTTCCTACGAATATCGTGTCATCAATCTGACCAATGCCGAAACCGTTTTGGATGCTCTTCCAGCGTTGCGGCAGATTGCCGAAACATTGGATATGACGAACATCCTCCGTCTTACCAAGACTCGTGAACGATTGAATCTAGCTTACAAGATTGCCGAAGTCATCATATTGAGCCTTGGGAAACTCAAAAAACAGAAGAATGATGGAACACTCAAAAGAATTCACGACATTTTTGAAAAACATTTTGAAATGACAGGCAAACCATCGGACAAAAAAGATGGTAAATCATCCAATGAAAAAGGTGGAGACGGAAAATCAGAAAACCCAAAGGAAGACGAACCGAACGGGGATGACCCTGCCGACGTAGATGTCGTTATCAACAAAGCAGTAGCCAAGGAAATGAAGAAGGCGGGCAAGCCAATTGATGACGACGAAGATGAATTTGAAGATATTGACCCTGATTCTCCCGGTGACATTTCTGATTTGTCAAAGAAACAGATTGAAGACATCAAAAAGGATTTCAAAAAACAACAAGACATGTTGAAACATGACTACCGAGCCATCAAGGAACACGTTTCCAAGGCGGAAAAGTCAATGTTGGATGTTATTGAAAAGAATGGTATCATTCTTGTACCAACGGGCAAAAGCATTCCAAAAGCTGGTGGTGGAAACTTTTCTCAACCCGCTGTGGATTGTATCGTGGTTCAAAAATTGACCCGTGAACTGATTGAGTCAGGCCGCTCAGTGTTTCCAATGGTCGCAGTAGAAAAGGCACCCGGAAACGAATTCAAGGCTCCTGATGATAACGATGTTGCCGTCTGTAAAGGGGTCGCTTTGGGTCGCTTACTCGGCAAGAAACTACAAATCCGTGGTGAAGTCAACATCACCAAGTATATCCGAAAACATTCAGGTAAGATTGAACGTCGTTTGTTGGCTGGTATCGGAGCCGGAATGGAAGACATCTTCAATCGCACGGTGACTCACAAATACAACAAGGCTAGACTACACATTTCGGTGGATGCGAGCACGTCTATGAATTCTCCTGACAAATGGTATCCTACGATGACATGTTTAACCGCTATTTGTGTCGCCGCTTCAATGGTTGACAATTTGATGGTGTCGGTATCCTTCCGTTGCACCCACAGATTATCGGATGGAACGGAACTGCCGTATGTGGTGTTGGCTTATGACTCCACCAAGGACAAAATCAGTAAAGTGCGTCAGTTGTTTCCTTTTTTGACACCTTCTGGTTGCACTCCCGAAGGTTTGGCATTTGAATCCATCATGGATAACTTTATCGTAGGTAAGAAAACCGATGAACAGGACCATTATTTTGTAAACATTTCAGATGGAGAACCTTATTACATGTTGCGTTCAGGTAATCCCAAATATCGGTCGGGCTTTAATTACACCGACGCCGTTGCGGTTGCTCATACGAAACGACAAGTGGAAAAGATTCGTGCTCAAGGGGTAAAAATTCTCAGTTATTTCATCAATTCAAATCAAACGATGATGGACATGTGGTTTAATAGCGGTTATCTCAATCCAACATCATTAAGTCGTAAGGATACTTTACGTCGTCAATTTGAAATGATGTATGGACGGGATTCCGTATTTATTGACCCCGTAGATATTACGGCATTAGCGAAAACACTAAATCAAAGATTTTTAGATGATAAATGATTTCGAGCAAATATAAATCAACTAATAAAGAATGGAATTTCAAAAAAACAGGACTTGACACAACTATAAAAATGTGGTACAGTATCAACAACATGTGGGAGAAACAACTAACAAAGGAATTATGAACGATAGAAAAACACAACGGAAAAACAAGACAAACTTAATAATGAAATGGCCCCCCAACGATGACTATTTTGTTATTTCACCGGGATATGATGACTCAATGGCCCATAAAGCTTTGATGACTTTGAATCCAGATTTCATTGAAATAACTTTACGAGTTCGCCTCAAGAAAGAAATCGAGGAGAAGAAAACCATCGTGGAAATTGGATGTAAGAACACCGGCTTTGGAAGACCAATCAAAGCTTTTGTCATGTTGCCAGTAAATCAACTTGCGATGGAAAAGGCAAAAGCGGATGGCATCATGTTGAATTCACAACCTGTATCAATTATTCATGTAACCTCACCAACCTCCGTTTTACAAACTTCTGTTACCAACATCACTAAGCCAATTACCGTTGTGGCGTAACGCTTTCCACATATGCCCAAATCAAAATCGGCATCCGAAGGCGTTTATGTCAATGTCAAAATTCACGGTGTTTATGATACTGTGAAAAAGAAGGTTCTCAGGGTAAGCCTTGACCCTACGGAAATTGATATGGAGTTGATGTTAATAGGTGAGAATCCCAACACAAAGGAGTGTGTTATGGAAGTAACCCTTCTGTTGGATGGGGTTGGAGTGAAGTGTTAGATTTCTCCTTTTTTCCTTGAAACATCATTTTCTTTTTGAAAGAAACTTTATCGGCCATATCACGTTTGTAGTAAATGACTGTAATGTGGGGAGATAGGTTACGAACCATTGAATCAACTAAATTACGACTACCATATGCTACTGGCATATCCATTTCATCATCAAACAGAACAAACTCCGACGGAGAACGCTCTAGGTAATGATATAAAATCTGTTTAGGATTGACACGCTTAAGCTGCATTGGTACAATATAAGTATGGATGACCCACTGTTAATGTTGTGTGGAGTTTCAGGTTTATTTGACTTTGAAGCTGAAAAGAAACGATTGATTGAAAACCTTGATTGGTTCAAATCAATGTCAGTTGAAGCATTCACTTTCTACAAGAAATGGGAAGAACTTCAAGAAACGGACATCTGTGAAAGTGGAGTGGTTAAGGCTCAAATCTGGACGCCACTTGATTTACAAGATGAAAAATACACCGTTAAAGAAATTCAAGAATTGAAACCACGAGTGGTTGGAGTCAATACTCCCGAACTTGACAAAACGTGGCACACACTTCGCAAATATAGTCACTCCGCAGAACATCACAACACGCCGGGTCGTTTCATGAAGTTTCTGTTGGTGGATGATGTATCCGGTAAAATTTTGGGATTTACTTCCATCGCTTCAGAAATGCCGGCTCTCAAGGGTCGGGATGAAGTCATCGGAGTCAAAAGAGACGTGTGGATGGCTAAGGATGGTAAAGGCACCAACAACCATTCCGTCCAATGTCCCTGTATCGCTTCAACTCAACCCCTCGGTTACAACTTCCTCGGTGGAAAACTCATGGCTACTATGTTGACCACTTCGACTGTTCGTGACGCATATTTTCAACAATACCATGATGTCCTTGTAGGAATGACTACAACCAGTTTGTACGGTGCCGAGTCAATGTATAACGGAATCAAGTGGTGGAAAGGTGTCGGTATTAGTGCTGGTAAAATCTACCTCCAACCATCCCCTGATATTTACGACCGTTGGCATGAATGGTTGAAGAAAAACAAGAAAGATGTCTATCTTGAAAAGATGACTCAGAAAGAAGGTATCTCGGGCCCAGTTACCTCGGCCAAGATGCGAGTCATTAATATGATTTTCAAAGAAACTGGAATCAAGTCATCAACTTACCATCATGGCTACCAACGCGGGTGTTATTATTCCTGTTTTTACGAAAATGGTTTCTCTTTCCTTCGTGGTGAGATTGATGAAAGCCAGTTGGTGATGAAACCACTTTTCAAAAATGATGTTCAGGCTGTTTTGGATTGGTGGAAACCGAAAGCTATTAACCGATACAAGAAACTTAAAGCTGAAGGTCGTTTGAATGGAGAAAAATTGTTTTACAACAACGTCAAAGGTATGACTTATGAAGAAGCCAAGAAAACGTTCTCTGGTGCCGTGGGTCGTTGATACCGAACACATTTTGGATTGGGTCAAAAATAGTATGCCCGTCAGATACAAGATGGAGAAGTGTTACTTGAAAGAAGTCAAGTTTGAAGAAATTATGATTTTTAGTGTAAAATCGGGCAAGTTTTTACATGTGGATATGGAAGACATAACACTACTTATGTAATATGGGCAGAACTTATACTAGAAATAAAGGTTACAAAAAAGACCGACGAGACATTGCTTTCAAGAAAAGCAAAAAGTTCAAACATTGGAGCGAAACTCCACACCACAAAATCAATCCATCCCATCAAGGTTTGGATGTACCTCCGGTTGGACCATTAGATCACATTCAGATATGATTGTCGTATCTATCATCCTAACCATTACTTTAGCCGTTTACATTTGGTGGTCACGTAAGACTATCAACAAAATTAAAAGGCGTCTCATTCGGATTGACGGAGATATAAATTCTTTACATCAGAATCAAAGTGTGTTACTATCAACGTTGAATCAGATTTATAGAGAGTTACGAACCAATGAGCGTCAAACCAAAAAGAACTCGAAAGTCCTCAAACGACAAATCCATGTCGCCGGAACAAGACCAAAATCAGAAGGGTCTAACGTTATTTGACCACATTAAACAAATTCAAAAGTTTCAAGACCCTGATTATTTCGATAAACTTACCGAGACGGACTTAAAGACATTTAACCATTTCATGATACTTCGGGGTCTATCCATGAACCCTGCTCTGTTGGATGATATTGCGACATTGTTTCGTTACTTTGACAAAATACCATCACGGCAGTTTTACTTGTTACTTATCTCTTTGATTCCATCCGAACATCCAAAGGCATTCCACCCTTGGATTAAAGCCACCAAGAAACACAAATACTCCACCGGTCTGATTGAATTGGTTATGCAAAAATTCGAAGTCTCTCCACGAGAAGCAATCGAATACGCAAACATTTTTTCACAAACCGAATCCGGCAAGAAAGAGTTGTTTGATATCTGTCAAGGTTTTGGACTCACGGACCGAGAGGTAGAAACCCTTATGTCCGATGACGACGAATAACAAACAGATAAACGTAATTGGTGTGGCGGGCTATGCCCGTTCAGGCAAAGATACCTTCGTAAAGGTAGCTTCAAAAATTCTAAAGAAAAATGGATACACAACTTCAACGTTGTCGTTCGCTCGTGGTCTTAAAGATGACCTCGACCCTTGGTTAAAAGACAAGTATGGTATCAGTGCATGGACGGAAGATACTGTCGAGAAACATCTCATCCGTCCTTTTTTGGTTGCTCATGGTTGTGGAAAACGTATTCAAACCGAAGGTAAGTATTGGATTGATAAGGTAGAGGAACAAATTCAAAATGGTATAACGTGTTGTCAAGAAGTAGATGAAAAACACGTATTCTTTATTAGTGACGTTCGCTTCCCAAATGAAGAAAAATGGTTACATGAACAATGGCATGGCTGGTTAGTTCATTTGAAGAAATATAAACTGGAACCTATAGATTGGGTTTATGGATTGAATAAAGACCTTTATAGAAGTTATGATACCGCCCCTAATGAGGAAGAATCTAAAAATGACCCATTAGTAATGGAAAAGGCTGATTATAAATTGGAATTGGAAAATGTTATTGAAAGAGAAGCTCGAAACGGTAATATAATTATCGTGGAGGATTTGGTGGATTGTAATTATCTCAACGAAGAGATAATGTTATGCCTGCTGAAGTGTCCTTTTTTGACGTTGACTACACAAAAGTAATCAAGACGCCTGTTTTTTTGGTGGAGTGTTCGACACCCGACCAAAACAAGTTATTCCGCAATACGATTGACACATATCATTCGTATGTTAAATATACGGATAGTCCGACTCGAAATATTCGGTGGTTGATTTACGAAACGGTCACAGGTAATCATATTGGAGCAATCGGGCTTTCATCAGCTACGGTTGCCATAGGGTGTCGTGACACTTTCATAGGTTGGAATAAAGAATCTCGAATGAGAAATTTGGGTATGCTGGCAAACAACAGCCGTTGTTGTTTCATTCAGAAAAACATCACGTTGAAGAACGCTGGAAGTCAGGTATTGAAACAGTTGGGCGTTGTCGGAGCTAAACGTTGGGAAGAGAAATACAGTCAACCATTGATGTTGTTGGAAACTTACGTTCAGCCTGATCGGGCAACAGAATACAATGGTAAAATGGTTCGAAACGGATCGATTTATCGGGCATCGAATTGGGTGGAAGTAGGAATGACTTCGGGCCATTCCATTCGTAAAGCACCATTAGCAAGTTGGCGTAAGGAAAACGGTATTCGTGGTGAATTGGCGAGAACTAATCCTCAAGAAGCAATGGAACGATATGGGTATGGGGGGAAAGAATATGTGGTTTCTAAATCCCCAATTAAAATAATGTTTGTCAAACCTTTAGTATGGAACTGGAAAAAGATTTTGATGGAGTGACCTTATGGTTTGTATTCCAACTGATTTAGTATTTGACCTTATCGATTCAAAGTAATGATTTGTTGTCCATCTACTGAAAAAGTAATGACCGAATCATTGGTTTTACTGAATAGTCTGTCTTTGTAGTTTCTGGCCTTACTAGCAAAGGCCACATACAAACCCCGACACTGAGCCTGTTTTGCAATTTTAGCTTCCACGGAATCGCATTGACACATTCTTCCAAATTCTTCCATACATACAATCAACGGAGCAACTTCTGGTGCCATATCCATCAACATATTGTTTCTAACAAAGTGGAAAAATTCTCCTGAGTTATTTATTCTCATTTGGCATGGTCCATCAAGAAGGTGATAAGATAATAGACGAACCAAGATGAAACACATATCAAAGGTAACAAGTAGATGCAACCTCCCAAGATACAAAAAATGATGGTCATCCACATGGATAGACATATTGGGCATGAAATCAAACGTGTGAAGAAGTTATTGTGAGTTATCCTAAGAAATTGGGGGTAAGTCAACAAATATGGCTCGATGAGTTTCTTGTCATGGAATTCTTTGAATTTGAAACGACGGCTTAACCCTAACAAGCTGCCATATTCAATGAACGCATCGGTTCTGAACCAGATGATTAGATTGAATACGATTAGACACGTCAGTGCGATTAACATACCCATACATATCATGTCAACTGTTTGGTAACGTCAAACACTCGAAACAATTCGTTTAGACAATAGGGGTCCGTTTTTAAAATTGGCAGATAAATGGATTTTTCGGCTGGTCCATTGGCCGTTATTAATAATCCTTCATAAGTTTTTAAGTTTCGAATATCTAATTTGAAAATATCATGTTCCATAATTCCAATTTCTCCACTATCAGTTAACACTTTGGATAGTTGAGTTAAAAATGGAATTCGTTCGTTAGTCAATTGTGTAGCATCGAACGACACCACAATTCCGTTACACCACGGTTCCGATAATTTCTTGACTCGTTGTTTTAAATCGAATGGAGTACCGGGTTGTATTTGTTGAATGTAATTTTCTATATTCGCATCACAATAAAGAGTGGAACACCACGGTTCAAGAATGCCTATTAAGTTTGGTGGACAATTTTTAATAACAAATCCAATATCATAGAGATGATTGATGGTGGGATAGGAAAATTCATCATTCTCAATCCAACTTCCCCATTTACGAATGAAGTGAAGTGAATTTTTGGCACAACAAAGTTTGTAGAAATGGTCATCCTTTTGAACCTTCTCTGTCCAACGATGCCCACGACAGGTGAAATGATAAACGAACGCATCACGACTCTGTTTGATGTTGTAACCTTTCAAAATGAACCGTTGAAAAATGTCGCTGTCTTCATACGGAAACGGAGCAAAATATTTGTCATGTCCACCGATGGCTAGAAAGTCAGCTTTATACATCATCCAAGGAGCGAAGATACCCTTCGTTACGATATCTTTGTTAATCACTTCCTGCTGCATATTCCTGACAAACGTGTTGAAGTCGGTATGTTGGAAGTCTTCTGCGTAAGTGCCAAAATCTTTGACGATTTTCTCTTTTCCGGGTGGATGTAACGGTGGTTCGATGCGGGTAGCAGATACAACCCCTTGTGGTTTAAGGTGTTTCAGAAGATTTTCAACATAGTTAGCTCCACACACCATGTCAGCATGAAAAATCGTAAATACCTCACTATCACATAGTTCCACACCTTTATCGTATAGAACGGTATGACCGACTTGCCGTTCGTCGTTCCGATAGTAAATGGTGTTGGAGTCACCCTTTCCACTTTCGCTATCAACCCACTCTTTTGTTCCATCTGTGGAGTTGTCATCCAAGATGATGATTTTAGTTTGGGGATAGTGCTTGCGAATGCTACCGTAAGCGAGTTTCAAATACGGTAGATTGTTACGAGTTGGGATGATGAAACTGACGTTCATTTGTTTAATCAAATTCGGTGGTGTTTACTTTGCCACTATATCCACATTTCCAACATTCAACACCAGAAAATTTTCCTTTGACGGTTTTTGCGGTATCGCATGGTGTTTTACAACGTGGACAAATCGGACGTTTCTTGGATGACTTCTTTTTCATTTGACAACTTCCTTTGCCCACAACGACCAACATGCTCCTGTATTTGGGGCTAGGTTTTTGATGTAGTATTTTTCATCTTCTGGTAAATTATTGTAATCATAATACCAAGGAATGTGGCGAGCCACATAGTTTCCACCAGTTCTAAAACATGTTCCCCCACTACCCCATTTGGCAATCGTACCCGGAGAATAAACGGCAAACGTAGTATCAATTGGATGGGGATAAAGTAACATTTTTTCACCTTCCAAAGCATCTTTCCAATACATCGTTTCAATATCCAACATTTTTTTCTTGTTGTAGAAGTGGTCAGGAACATCATCAATCTTTAACCCAAGACCTACTTTGTGACGACGATATTTGTTGCATATTTCTGTTAAATCTTCAACAAATCCAACGGGAATTTCAGAAACAGGAACAATATCACTATCCGTCAAAATAAAGTTGCCTGTCATCATTGGATGTAAAAACTCGGGTATTCGGTGAGTGTATGCAAGACTATTCACACTATCAATACCCGTATCAGAAGTTGTATTGTTGAATATTTTAGCTCCCGATACTTTGTACCAATTAAGTAACTGTGGATAGGTTGATTTGTTATCAACGATAGTAATGTTGCAATAATTCCTTTTTTGGAGAAATTCAACTAGGTCCTTTAATGGGCCCAGTCGGTCTTTGTTCATAATGAATATTGGTATGTCATTCATAGGTTGATTCCAAATAACAATGAGTGTTTCGGATTGGTTCCAACAAAAATGGGACATCATAATGTTTAGCCACATTTTCCAATCCACGTCTTAAATGTTCAGTTTGGTCCGGGTTCAAATATTCTTGATGACACTCAACTATTAGGGTTGGTTTGTTTTGAATGAAAAAATCAATATCATCAAACAAGTTGTATTCGCCACCTTCAATGTCAATTTTTAAGCATGTTCTTGTGGTCAACCCTCTATCAGCATAAATTTTTCTGAGAGTTTCACATTTAACTGAAAATTTGTCACCGTCATACAAAAAACTAGTTCGACTCATTCCCTTTGGACATGCGATACACTCTCCCAGTTGAAGAGTTCCGTTAAAACTAGCCACGGCTACGTTGTTCAACTCCACATTGGAATAATTGTTCAAAATGACATTTCTCGATACTTCGTTGAAGGCTAAACTTTCCGGTTCAAACCCAATGACTCGTTCGTAGTGTTTAGCTGCAAAGAGAGTAAATGGGCCAATCCACGTTCCAACACTAACAAAAGTATGACATGAAAAGGCATGTTCTCTTATTTTTCTGTAGTTGTATGCTTCCCATTCTGGATGTTTACTCCAAAATTCTGGACAAATGGTATCATCTACCACTTCAAATTCGGTGTCGTATCTTTTAATCTTCATGTTGTTTCCGTATTTTGTGAATCCATTCATCAACATCCTTGGTGGTTTTCCACTCCAATAATAACATGGATTTGATACAGTCGGAACTACTCTCCATTCTATCACCCGGCCGAGCGTCAACAAATACGATATTATCCGAAAACATTTTAGCAACTTCAAGGATGCTAAATTGTTTCTTGTTGTTCAACTGAAATTCTTCGTTGCCTTGAAACTTCCAAGCCTTCATCAGACCACTAACAATGTCTTCAACATAGGTAAAACAACGTGTCTGTAATCCGTTACCACAAACGGTCAGTGGTTTCCCCTGAACATATTGCTTTTCAAAGATACTCACAACGGTTTCATATCCGTTGTCGCAGGTGTCTTGATATGGTCCAAATACGTTGTAGAAATAACAAATAGCATATTTCAAACCATACCACTGTGAATAACACCGTATCAAGTCACAATTTTTGGCTTTGGTGAATGAATAAGGTGAATGGCCTTCGCCTTCTTTAGCGAACCGAGTGCTTGAACCAGCATAGACCAATTTTATGTTTCGCTTTTTACAGAACTCAAACACATTGAATGTGCCCTCGGAATTGGATTGCCAAACCTCTCGTATCTCTTTGAAGGAGGGAACAATCTTGGAATGTTCGCCCAGATGAAACACGACATCAAAGGGAGTATTTTCACAGATGGATGATATGTCTTTGGTATGACCAATCAAATACTCCACCCTCTGCTGATGGTTCTTCTTGTTACCTGAACAATAATTGTCAATAGAGGTAACTTCATGTCCCTCTTTTTTCAAGGCTATGATAAGATTGGTTCCAATAAATCCAGCCCCACCTGTAACTAAAACTTTCATGCTGATATGTGATTCATCTTGACATCTTCAAATCCTGATTTGGTCTTCTTAGCAATCTCATTCTTGAGAGCTACGCGGGTTTTGTTTGCTTCGCGGATTTTGATGGCTCGCCGACCGATTTCATCCAGACCTAGTTTGGCATCCAATCCTTTACGTATTTCCGATTCCATATCCCAAATCTTTCCATTGATATCATACAGGGATTTGAAGTAAAAGTCAAACTCAGAAAAGTTGAATTCAGCTACCCCACGTTCCAACCACTGAAATTCTTTAGCACATTGCGGTTCTCCGATACGTTCCATCTTCAATTTGGAGATGGACATTCTATCAATTAGTTCGGTGAGTGGATAGGGTATCATATTTTCTTAATTCCAATTCCCATTACGTTATTATGCGGTTCACATGCAATTTCATAGTCCAATTTTATTTGTGAATCTGTAATGGCTCGATAGACACTAAGACCCTCGTTGTTGGTAGTTCGTATGTCGTGAAAGAACAGAAGCTTTCTGGCCAACGGAGCATATAGTTGGATGTCTTTCAATACGCCATCGTATGAGTGGTCGGCGTCAATGAATACAAAGTCATAGTGCGGCGCTCGCTTGATGACTTCGGCCTTAGTGGATTCTAACTGAGAATTAGCATCTATCAGTAACCAATCACATACATCTTTGTAATGTTTTTCCACGTTGTAGAGTGGTTGATTATTTGGGTCTTGACTAATCATGGTTACGGTAGTATAAATCGGTTTTTTGTTGTGTAGTTTGCACCATTCAACAAAAGCAATGGCCCACAATCCCTTGTAAGCCCCAATTTCCAAGAAGGAGATAGAATCCGTATTTGGTAAATTGGCATCAATTAATTTCCACGTTTCAAAAAATTCATATGGTTTTTGCGATCCATCGAAGTTGATTTCTGAATAGGTTGCTTCGTTGACTTCAATTGGATGGTGAATCGTAGAATACGATGATACCACGTTTTTCTTCAACTGTTGGATTACAATCGTTTCTATTGGTTTAATGAATCCAACGTCGTCTTGTTGTGGAGGTTGCCCCCACTTTTCAATGAAACGTTGCAGGTTTCGTTGTTCAAAATTGTTTTGTTTGGGAGAACGTTGTGTTAAATCGTTCGTTGGAAAATGTCCATTTGAAGAGCGGCTTCCAAAATGATACACCACGGATTTTGAAGTCAAGACAAATTTGAACCCGGCGTTTTGCATCCGAATGAACAAATCCATATCATCAAATGATAACGGATTAAATCGTGGGTCGTTACCACCAATGGAATCCCAATCTATTTTACGAATTAGTCCCGAGACGCCTTCGCCTTTACGAATCTCAACATCGTTGACTTGGGCGAACTCTTGAGCATAAGAAATGAACGTTGCTTCATCAAAATTTTGAGCGTATTCTCCAAAATAGTCAACTGGAACTACTAACGTGCCGGGACGACTATCTTCATGAAATACGTTTGGTTGAATACGATAACTGGACACCCATACAGGTTTGTAAATATATGGTGGAGTTTGTTCTGTATGATGTTTTCCATGTGTCACAAATGCTTCCAAATCCCAATTTTTTGATACAAACATATCGGCGTGCAGGAACATGATGTATTCGGTTTTCACACGTTCCGCACAGAAGTTCATACCTCCGCCAATACCGTTAGGTATGTCGTTGTGTTCAATGTGTGGAGTAATGTTGTATTTGATGTAGTTTTCCTTTAACCACTCATCCGTCCCATCGGTGCAGTTCTCAGCATAAACGATGAAAGGTGAGTCTTTGAAGTGGGAGTAAGTTCGAACGGAATGAACCGCTAATTTCAAATACTCTAGGTTATTTGAAGTTCCGATACAAAAAGTTATTGGACTCATATTATTAAACATATTGTTTCAATTGGTTTGTTCATCTTAGTATTTTAATGGGCATCCCGCTGAGGATTGCATAACCAATCCCAAATAATTTTTGGAAAACGTTTCTTCGGTATAACCCATTTGTTTGTGTTCGTGATATTGGGGCAAATAATGAAAGACCTTGAACATAGGTTCAATTGGCCACAATTCAATGGGTTTCCGTATCAATAACCATTCCCCATACCATGAAAACTCACTAGATACAGTATTAACAAGTTCTTCAAAAGATAGATTGTTGGGTTTAATATATTCTTCTTCCAGAGTTTTCCAAACTGTTGCGGACCAAATTACTGGTACTGGGCCAAAGTCATATAATCGCCCGTTTCGGTCAAACAAATCCATTATTGGTTTCCGACATTCTGAAAAGGATTTCATCGGATCAAAACCAAGTTGTTGAACATATCTGGAAGTCCAAGAAAACAAATCTTTTTGTTCGTGCATAACCGTGTAGGGAACGACATTATTCAATGGAGTTTTGTAGTTTATCAAAAAATCCTTAATGTAGAAGTCTCGAATAAAATAGGAATCAGAATCTAACACTACATAATTTTCCGACGCATCTAATTTCCAAAACATCATTTTGATTATCTGTTGATTTTTCCACGACTGACAAAGGTTGGAATGGCTAATTTCCTGGTCGGTCACGAGAATGTATTCAGATATTCCAATAACATTTTTGAATAATTTAACATCTTCAACGGGGACGGAGAGGTAGAGAGGAATTTTGTCCTTATTGTGTTTCAAGATTGAATCAAACAGAATTTTGACTCTCTGAACATCTCCTGCATAAGATTTGCAATACAAAACGATTTTGTTAGACATTTTCGTGAGTGTAATTTATTGCTTTAATTTTGAGTTGGTTGGCACGATTTATCATATTTCGTTCACGTAGATAGTTATCTAGTTCCTGTTGAGCTAATATATTGTAGTTTGATTGGCTCGGAATTTCTTTTATTGTTCCATTCCCGATGTGAACAATAGGCACCCAATCACACACTGCAATTTTCCAATTGTTATCTTCACAAACAATACCTGTCACTAAATCCTGTATCCACCCATATTTGCTACCGAAGGATTTAATCTTTTCAGCGAATTGTCGTTTCATCAACGCACATTGATAATCAATGAATGGAACATAACGCAATTTTGTGGAATTCCAACAATGCATTGGTTTCCAAAAACATTGTTGTGGTATTGGTTGAATGACACAAGGAGAAACAATCATTAAATCTTCTTGTGAAAATAATTGATGTCTCAATTCTTTTATAAAGTTGTAACCATGAACGATTAAATCCGAATTCAACAAGGTGAACGAATCATATTCGGAGCTATCAATAAATAATTGAAGGGCCATATCCAACCCGCCACCATAACAGGTGTTTTCTTCCGCTCTATGAGTCGTATATTTACTGGTTTTGTTTGAATCGCTTCCGTTATCTATAACTATTAAATCATAGTCGTTACGTTCATGCGGTTTTAACATTTCATACAATGCATCCGTATAGTGAACGGTGTTGTAATGAAGAATTGCAATTAAACTTTTGTTCATATATTTATTTCGGTAGTTCACCAAGTTCCATTACTTTTTGACCCCGACAATCAAATACTCCCGCAGGTTTGACGAAAAAATAGTTTACTGCCGCACTAATTTCGTGTGGTATCCCGTTGTTGATGATGTGTTCATACATAATATTCTCAGCATTCTCTACCAAATGAAAAGGCATATTTGGGGACAACAATGAATACAATTCAAACACATCATTCATAGCTTCATTTGGTCCAAAAAAGATGATGTCATTGTATCCACAGTGTCCGGGTATAAACTGAATTTTCTCGGTGCCTTTTGTCATGTCAACACTGTTAACATATACATCAGGCCGGCATTTTAGAGTAAGATCATACTTGAAACCATTCTTTTTTTCGTGAGATTTCTTGAGCCGATTACAGTTCCACATTTTGTAAAACATGGGAACCACCTGATAGATTTCCGCATTATTTCGTGTCTTTAGACCTTCAAATGGTTTCTTCATCGCTTTGATATCTGCCGATGTTGAATCTTCAATCAACATGCCAGTTGGAGTGTAAACTTCTTTGATTCGGTCAATGTTTGCACGGTCGTCGGTTTCATCAAACCCCGGTTTATAATGTTCATGGTAAAGAGTGTTACCGATGTTTGTCCAAGTAGAAATGAATACGTCACAATCGTATTTGTCCAACACGTTTCGGCGTAAGCTTTGATGGGTTAGTTCAAATGTTCTAAGATGGCCGGATATACAGATGGCGATTTTCATATCAGATATTCAATGAGATTGTAGTAGTCAACACACTTCTTATTGTTGTGTAACGGTAACAGTGAGAACAACAGACTTGCTGTAAGATATTTCAAATATTCAAACTGTTCTCTCCCAAATTGTTTGATGAACAGTTCCTCAAAATACGCAACGTTTTGCTTGATGTAGAAAAACACTGGAGTAGCGTCGTTCAAAATGAAGTCGTAACCAATCAAAGACTGATACATCTTGGCATAGTCATAAAACTTATCACCGTAAATGGAAGTTTCGGCTCCTAACTTTCCTCGCATATCAATGAATTTCAACCTCGATACCGGATTTGGTCCGGTCAGAAAAATGTTGGAGAATACGAAATCTCCATGAATGACGGTTGTGACGCCTCTTTGTTCGTTTTGATATTCCACCAACTTGGCGTCTATTTTCTTGAATATTTCTTTGGAGTGAGGATATTGACTATAATCATACGCCGCATATCTACTTCTTAACTTGGGAGAGTAACTGCTGTAAATGTAAGGGTTTGAACCATCAGTAAGAACACTGTGAATTTCATTCAAGGACGAAAATAACATGTCAATGTGTTGGGGTGTAATCAACTTTAGACAATACATTTTGGAAAACAGATTTCCGTCAATCTTTTCCAATTCAAGATGTTCTGGACTCCATGATATGACTTTGGGGAAATACTTCATAAGGGCCGGTGGATAGTGAAGATAGAAGTGCATTTCTCCCGCTAGACCAGAGTTAGAAGTTTTGACCACGGTTTTATCCTTGACTTCTATGTGATTGAATGACCTTGGCTCAACGTTGTTGACATAAACGCCGGTTTCCTTTTCCAAGTTGTCAAACGAGTTAATGACCAAATCATCAATGTAAAAGTCGGCGTGTGGTTTGCCAAAATGCAGCTCGTCGTAAGAAATGCCAAACTGAGTCAAAGTATCGAGAGTTATCTTGCCCACATCCGCCAGTATTTTCCCAACGTTTCCTTGATGGGTCAACATACGTCTTGCCGTAAAGATAATTATGGTATGACCTTTGGATTTTAGATACTTCAAGAATTTGATGTTCTTTTCAATCGGTTCAACGGTAGTGTAATCGTTTTTGACCTTTGGATATGTAACTAACGTGTTATCCAAATCAAAACAGAACCGTTTCGTTTCACTGGTGTTGTTTAGTGAAAAATTGACGATTTGATTGGGTGTTCCAAGACATACGAAGTCGTCCAGAAGAACCTTAGTGGAATTGACTTTGACACCATCTTCCAAAATTTTCTTGTAAACGTAGGACACATACAACTCTCCCGATTCAATGGTTAGGCGTTCGCCATATTTCATGAACGTGTGTCCGTTGTCGAAGACGTAACAACCGATATTGGCACAGTCGGAAATCTTACGCTTCTCAGCAATATCCATGACTTCGCCTTCCGAATTCAGTTTGATGTAGGAGTAAATTGGGTTGGGGTCGTCGGTGGTGAAGTAGAAAATTTTGTTCTCAACAGGTCGAATGCTGGAGAGAATGTTTTTCTTCACGAAGGAATCTCCGTCATGAATTACGAGTTGTTCATCCAATAGTTCCTTGGGAAGTTTGTTTAGACCATAAAGAATGGTTTCAACCGGTCCATTGGTTTGAAATGGTAATTTGATGAAGTGGAATTTGTAATTGAATCGTTTACGCAGACGATCTTCCAAGCGATAGTTTTCCAATTCATTGTTGTAGATGATGGTAATGAAATCCTTGTCTGTTATTTTTAGATTCTCTATTACCCAAAAAATGATTTCCTTTCCTAGAACTGGCACCAACACCTTTGGTAGTTGGTAGTCTTGGTCTTTGAAACGTTGACCCTTACCTCCCAATGGAATAATGATATTCATTATGTGACCGTATGCCCTTTGTTATCAGCTTCGGTAAAAACCTGATTGTATCTCAAGTTGGTTTTAATCTGGGTTTCAATTGTCTTGTCGTGATACAAAGCCCACTCTTCTTCAGCGGGTAAAAAGCTATATTGTTTGTGACCCACGATTTTTTCATGTAGTTTCCTATCCCATTTGATTCGTGTAGTATCACGTTTGTAAATACGACCTTGATAGTCTGGCCAATTTACCACTAAACGATTTTCATAACTTGGTGAAGGCGTCAATCTCCACCCCCATTGTTTAGCATGTTCAGGTGTCACACCCCGAAAGTCGTTGATTCGTGGAACAAAAACCAATTCAACATCAGGATTTGATTGGATAACAGTTTTTAAGTTTTCTAACAATCCAATTGATGGCAATTCGTCTCCGTCACATTGAAAAATCCAATCTCCTGAACATTGTTCGTTACCAAAATTTTTATGAGCTCCGTAATCGTTATTCAACGAATGTGTTTCTAAATGAATATTTATGGGATTTTCATTTTTATAAATATTCACTCCTAACTTCGTTTCTTCATTGGCATTTGTATCAAAAAGAATGACGATTTCATCAATTGTTCCGTGGACATAATAACCGATTCGTTTTATCAAATTTCCTAATGTATTAGTTTCGGTGCTACATGTGATTAAATAAGACAATTTCATAGGGATTGTGATACCGGTGAGACTCGTTTTAATTTTGGTAAAACTAATTTAGTTTCGACGGAAAACTGTGGAACATATTTGTCAAGATAGCCATGAAACACCTTATCCATTGCCGCATTGGAAAACATTTCCGTGTTACGAACACGAAGTTCTTCGGCTCGTTTCAAATATGCACCATAGTTGTGAAAACATGTTTTCATTGCTTCTTCAGCCTTAGTATAATCAATCGTAAACCATCCTGATTCTTTGATAAGCCATTCGTTGACACATTCTCCCGGCAAAGTCTTAACTTCACCTGTTAACAGCTTGCACATGTCTTTATCCAAGAAATCCAAGTGACCACTCCAATTGGAAACCAATAGAGGTTTTCCACTTAACGTGGAAAGCAACAACGGATGTCCATAACCTTCTCCGTGGGTGAATGAAACGTGGGCCTTTACTTTTTCATGGTTGTAAAGAGCATTCATTTCCCCCTCGCTCAATTCGCCATGTAACAGATACACGTTTGGCACGTTAGTAGTCTTCAATTCGGTTGAAACCATGTTCTTGACAGCGGCCAGACGATTTACAATATCATGCCTGTCCATGTTACACAACGCGGCTCCACTGGTCTTGAGAATAAGGGCTGGTCGTTTAGATTCATCGGCAAAGTTTGAAAACGTTTTCATGAATGTTTTGATAAGATTTCCAATGTCTTTACGGTCGGAAAATAATCCTCCACTGGTCCATTGACCTACAAACAAGAAACAGAAATTTTCCTTAATTTTGGCTAGTTCCGATTCCACTGCGTCATTCTTTTCATCTGTTTTTTTGTAGATGCTCGTGTCCGCACCCCAAAACTGAACTTCCATTGGTTTGAGTGATTTGATGGGAACTGGGGCTGGAGAACCTTGGGGTTGAATCATGTATTTTGGCTTTTCAAACACATCCTTGGCGTGTTGGGAAGTCACGAGATTCAAGTTCATACGATTCAATCCATCCAACCAATCTGGTCGGCAAAGAGTCGTCTCGATACCCGCTGTGATGCCGATGTTGTATTTGGCCGGAGCCTGAAATTCGTTGGGAATGGTACATTGCATGAAAACTTCGGGTTGTTTCTGTAATGGGCCACGAATAATTTTGGAAAAGAGTTCCTTTTCCACAGGATCGGTGATGCTTTCTAACAGATATTTACGAGTGCAGCCACCCCACTTGGTAGGCACCAACATCAAATCATATTTATCGTAACGAAACAGGCTCTTGGCAAGGGCTAGACCCAAATCTCCGTAACCGCTACGTGTCCACATGGCCGATTGAAAAATACATACTGGTTTGCTCATATTATTTGGTTTTCGTTTATTTTTATTGTTAGATTCATTTTACATGAACATAAAATTCTCTTAGTTCTAAATTTACTTTGTCTTGAACACTTCCATCTCGACTGTCTCTTGTAAGACAGAATATTATACCAAAACCATTTTGTTTATTTATTATGTCATCTATTTGTTTTTCTATTCCGTCTATAGAATACAAAAGATTATTTTCTTTTAAATGTTCTCTGGTATATTTCAACAAATCATCAAAATATTCTATTATTTCAGATTTATTTCCACAAGTGATTTGATGTGTTTTCATATATTGATATCCTCTGGTTTTACTTTAAATTCGTTCTCCAACAACTGTCTCATTGCCTTAACACATTCGTCACAAAGATGGGCTTCAACTTTGGTCATGTCATAGATGCTCCCATACCAACTGATAAGTTCCAGTTGGGTAGCACACTCACGGTCTGGATGTTTATCACAGAAATAAGTGGCGTCTTCTCTTTGAGATGGTGTTGTTACTCGTTTCATATTTTCTGTAACACAAATCTTAAATTTCCTGATTTTGTTTCGGTGTAATAACGTTCCATAGAATCGGCGGAATCCAATTTTCCTTTGTTTCCAGTTTTCATATCTAAAACATACATCATATGACTTTTTTTGTTTTTTACATAATCAACATACAACCATTTCCAAAAGTTAAACCCCCTTTCAGTCTGTATTTCGTCAGAAATGACTACTGGTTCTTTAATTACTATAAATTCGTTAAAAAAATTTCGTATCAATCCTTTATCCCATTTGAAATTCCACAAATATTTGTTTTCAATTCCTTTGATTGGAGATTTGATTCTAATAAACGCATATTCGGCATGGATAAATGGTTTGTCCACCGTCATCAAATAATACGTTTCTTCCTTGCCTTCAATTTTATGAAATAGCCTGTATTTTGTTGATTGCCCCAAGGAAACAATAGTAAACTTTTTTACTTCTCTTTCTACCCATACGGCTTCACTAGAATTCAAAATTGGGTCATCCAAATTGAATTTATCATGCTGCCATTTATTGGGCATTTCATTCAAATCATACGTTTCCTTAACATATGATTTGTAGTCAAAATTATATGGGTCAAACGTTTTCATTGAACTGGCGTTTCTCGTTCTTTGACTAACTTTTCGTAACTTACAGCGTCATTGGTCTGCACATTCGATTTCCACTTTTCAAGGATGGATGACTTTCCTGTTTGACTGAATGGTTTGTCAACATCATACTTTCGGTTGGGCATTTCGGTTGGTTCAACGATGGTTGGTTGTGCTGCTCGTATCTTTATAACATTGGCCTCGTCAGTGCTACCAAATCCACCGTCATTACGAGCCGTGACCGAAAGAGACTCTAACTCCACTAATGAAACTACGTTGTAGTTTTCAAAGATGATTTGGGCAATTTTGTCACCCATAACAATCCTTTTTTCAACTGAACCAAGATTGATAAGAATAACGCCGACATCACCACGATAGTCTTCATCAATAACGCCCGCCATAACATCCAAACCATCCTTGTAGGCCAAACCACTTCTCGGTGCCACCCGTCCATACAAACCAGTTGGGATTTCAATTGAAAGACCCGTCTTGAATAGTTTTCGTTCTAATGGTTTCAATGTGTAGTTTTCGGTTGAACACAAATCATAACCTGCGGCTGAATTACTTCCACGGGTCGGTATTTTTGCCAGTGGGTCAGTTCTTTTGAATGGTAGTGTAAGCATATAACCTATTCTACTTTATTTGTATGAAACCTTCAAGTTATTATACCGTTACCGATTCGATTTCTTGTTTCAACTTTTCTTTGTCAATGATAGGAATTTCAATTCCCATACCTCCGGGCATCTTGTTGCCACAGTAATCATCAGCAGTGAACAATCCAAACTGCTTGATAGGTTTGAATTTTTCCAACGTGAAATCCATACACTTAATAAACTGATTGCACATATTTTCAGCGTTGATACCACCTTCGGCCAAGGCCCAATTACGACCCGCCAAACCACACTTGGTTCGTTTCTCATCACCCATCAAATACCAATACATGAAACCATCGGCGGCATCTTCCCACTTGGTCATATCATCGAAAATGTATGGCGTTGGAATAGAACCCTGAACACAACGAACCTTGGTCCAGACAGGGTAAGCCCATACACCATGTTTCTTGTATTTGCCAATGCTGTTTGAACCGAAATGTAGGTTAAACTCAATCGGAGAATTATCGTCTTTGACTTGTCCAATTTGGTCTTGCAGACCACCTGTAACGGCCACGATGATTGGAGTACCCGACATTAACGATTCTGCGGTTGATAGACCGAATCCTTCATTGGAAGAAAGATTGATAGTGACATCCGCAACATTGTAAAGAATATTCATGTCATCTGGCGTGTATTTTCCCGGAGAGAACACAATATCATAATCAGGACAGAAGGCTTCCTTGACAGCAACCAAATCGGTTCCGGCATCGCAACGAATTTCCGTGTGAAGAACCAATACACATTTTTCGGCCTCTTCTTTGGGAAGATTGTCACAGAACGTTTTATAAGCCAGCATGATGTTGCTTGTTCGTTTACGTTGAACGTTACGACTGTTGTAAAGAATGACGAATGCGTAATCTTTTGGTCCAAGAATTTCCTTTCGCCTCTTGAGTAAAAGGGCATCATCCTTGGCAATTGGACGGAACGTGGTGGTATTTATTCCGTGCGGAACATACCACAACAATGTTTTATTTTCAATTTTCTGTCCATTCATTTCAAATGTCATATTATTCCATTCCTTTTATGGTTTTTTCAAGTTTCTTATTTATGTAATCTACACAAATTTTTACCACCCATTTGGGCATGTTAAACGCATTAGCATCACAATATTCTTTAATGAAATCAAAATCTTCTTTATCTATATTAAGAACTCTTCTCTCTTTATTTTTTGTTTTCATAATATTCATTCAATGTGGTTTGGATTTCCGCCGTTCTATCAATTGGATTTTTATCGACTTTTCTAACGGTTTTTGTTACATCATCAATTCTATAGAATTCACATCCTATAGTTTCAGTTACAATTTTTTGCTTAAACCAATCTTTTCTTTTATGTTGAGCTTTTTTATGATGCTTTTCATCCCATTCTATTGCTATATTTAATGTCGGGTAATAATAATCCAAAATAAAAACATTTACGGATTTTTCTCCGCCGTTTTTAGCGTGTTGACCACTCCAACATAACTGCTCATTAATAAAATCGAACGCTTTACACGCATTTAAATTGTAGCCAACGCGTCCATATCTTCCTTCCTTTATTAATCGAATCATTTTTTGTCTGTGTATTTCTTTATATTCGGGCGTGTTCATTGAATCAACCCAAACCTTGGATTTTTTATGTCCTATGGCTATATTTCGTTTCCATTTATCAGAAAAAGGAATACGTTTTCTTCCTTTTAATTTTTCAGAATGCTCTTTATGCCTACAGACTTTACAAATCCTATTCTTTTTTCGGTTGGTATAATAAGAATTTTGATTCTTAAAAACTTTTGGTTCTTTACATTTTGGACAAAATATAGTTTCATTCATGGCAATACATATAAGTCAAAGAATGAAAACGATTAACTTTTATTCTTTTTTATTCACTTCATTAAATGGAATTAAATTTCCGTTTTTATCAAATGTTCCATTTAAAGTAAAACACTTATCCGGTCCTAATACCCATTTGTTAATGTTATAGGTTTGTTTACTGATTGACATTAATAAATCAACCGATTCGTAATATGGTTTATTGTACATTGGAAATGGTACGCAGTCCCATATATTTAAATAAACTAATGGAATCCTTGCCCGAATTTGTTTTTCCAAAGAATACAACCAACCCCAAAAACGAGGGTCTGTAAAATGAAGAATAGCATCCGGCTTTTCCCTATCCATGATATTGAAAAGAATTTCTTCATTTCCGTAACCATCCACAGGATACAAAACTACCTTGGCATCCTTCACCCCCGTTACTTGAACGGTAGCCGCATCCATATTGATGATTTTGCCTTTGTCGGGGTGATTGATAGCTCCAGCAATTTGAACCCAGTCATATTGTTTAACCGTTCCAAGAACGGTTTCACGACTCATTGTGGCGATTCCACTGTGCATACGAAGGTCGTCTGATAGTAATAGGATTTTCTTCTTGGCCATAACTTACTTTCTTTCTGTGTTGGTATTTACTCTGATATTGGTGAATTTAATGTCACATCTAACTGATAGGACCTCTCCGTTTCTTCTCTCCCAACTCAATGGTTTGGGATAAACTTTTTCAAATCGGCATCCAATCAATTCCCATTCTTCAACAATATCTCCCATAGAGGTTAATTCTTTTACACTGACATTAAATGTTTTAGCGGAATTGATTTTCATCACAATGTAATCTCCTACCGTTTCGTAACATTCTATGGACAAATTATTCCACACTCTCATATCATCTTTCCATACATAAGTCGGTCGTTCAACTGTATGAATGACATAAGTTGGTATTACTGAATTTCCAGTTACAGAGTCAATTATGTAACATATGAATTTGTTTGGTGTTTTTGGAAATGATCGGGTCCAAAACTTGGGTTCTTCGTCTGTGAATTTTTTAAAATCGGTCATAGATTATACTCCTTATGGTTGTGAACCGAATGAGCCGGTAGTGCTCAATACAGAAAGTTTAAATTCGTTTATCAAATCTCTAAACGAAGCACTGTGAGGTTCGTTGGATACATACAAAGTGACGCATTTTTCAACGAAGTCTTGAAGGGTCAGTCGTTCCTTCATTGCTTGAACTTTGAAATCGTAATACAACTTGTCGTCAAGCTTTACGGTGGTAGCTGTGATATTTTGTTTCTTCATACATTTTTACGGTTTACCTTATTACCGTATAACTATGTGTGAAGTCAAAAATCCATTATTTTTATTTGGAATACTTGTCGAGGTTCATCCAGATGTCGTAAAGGATGAAATAACACTTGCGGCATAAATGGTGTTTACCAACCAAATCACGAGTAGGAGGGGAGAAAATGAGGGCACCCTGTTCGGTGATTAAATCCTTACAGGCTTCGCAATTGATAAGCAATCCGACTTTCTTTTTCATAGAATTTCAATATGAAATTCATAATCTTTTATAAACGCTCGACCAGAATCATAACCGCCATCGGTTACTATGGAAACGTCATATTTTTTACACAACGTTCTTAACTCCGTCAAAAAATCATCCACGCAGTATTGTTTTCTTTTTGCTTCTTGTTTGTCGTGATATACAGAATTCCAACCATCCATAAAATCTCGCCATTCTGGTGTAGTGGCGAGTCCGTTAACGTTGTTGTATTGTGGAAACGTATCTTTATATGCTGTCATATTTGGGGAGTCAAAAACTCCCGCTGGGGGATAACTATATTTTTTAGATAAACAGAGTTCTCTTCCTTTATTGTAATTTTCATTTTTCATTCTTCATCCTTTGGAACGTCAGACTTGGCATCACAATTGACTTTCTTGTGAGGACAGTATTTACAGTTCTTCTTGGCCTTGCCGGGAGTCTTGATGTAACCCTTGGGGTCACTAATAAAGGTGCCATCCAATTGAAAACATTCAGTAACGAATTCGGAAAACACGTTCAATACACCGGCTACTGCACGTTGATTGTTGTTGGGTGTGAAGGTCTGAATACGACTTTGAGGAAAGGCATAGTTCTCGTAAAGCCTTCGTTTCAGAATGAAGAACTCCACGTCAATCATGTCAATAGACACGTTGTATTTGCGACTAAAAAATGCTTTGTAAAGAAGGATTTGAGCCGTCTTGGATGGGTTCTCCATCTGATACTTGTTCCAACCGGTGGTGCTGGTCTTGATGTCAATGATACGGTAACGGCCCGATGCCTTTTCCTTCAACACCACGTCAATGTAACAGATGAACTCAACATTGTTTTTGATGGGCATGACGATTTCATCTTCCACGGCGATGAACTCATATTTGCCGGTGGGGAAGTATTTGAGCCGGTTGGTGACGTTCAGAAATGCGTTCAAAATATCGGTGCCATCACAGACAAATTCAGCAAACTGTTCGGTTGTGTAATCAAAAGGAACGAAGCCTACAGGGGTCTTGGAATCTGGATTTTTTCCTTTTCCATTGTTCTCCTTGGCCTTTTCCAATTCACGTTTGAAGGCTACTTTGAATATTTCAAACAAGTCGTGTTCTGCCGCATCTTTGACACCTTTTTTGTAAAGGGTTTCGATGTAAAGCTGAATTGCTTCATGGATAGCCGTTCCGAAACAAGTGTTCACACTGTCTTCAAACTTCTTGAATCCCATGACGTTATCCAGATACCAACGATGACGACAGTTATACCAATTCTGAAATTGGGAGAAGCTGACCTTTTTCTTTTTGACCGCAGTGGGTGGGGTTAGTGTAGTAGTATCCATCGCTAACACTTTATCAGGTCTAATCCTTTGGGTCAAGTATTTATAGACATGAAATACATCCTACTTATTTTAATGTTGTCCGTTGTGACGTTGTGTGGTCAAGTAATGACCAATGGAGTTTTTGTTCCGGTCCAATCGTCTGGTACCCCCACCTATGAAGTCGTGGGGAAGGGTGTCAAAGCAAACAACACCCCCGTTGTTATCGGAAAAACCTATTCGGTAGCCAAGACATTGTATTCGGTAATTACCACCAACGATACGGTTACTTTTCACTTTTCCAATGGGTTGACCGCTAAGATTAGTACAAATTCAAACTTCTCCGTAAACGATTTTCAACAGGAGATTCTAAATCCAAATCCAGAACCAGTCAAGGCCAAGTTTGGAGCAAATATGTTGACTCTAACTCTTTTAAGTGGTGATGGTGTGTTTGTATATGACGAGTCGGATTCCAACTCTATGTGTTCGATATCAACTCCGTTTGTGGATATTGAATTACTGAAAGGTAAGTTCTATTTCAGTTGTAATGAAAAATCGGTAAATATTTTTGTGTTGGAAGGAAGTTTGAAATCTCATGGCGAACATAACAAAATAGAATTGGTTACAGAGGGCACCGCAATTTTGGCCAACCCCGTTCAGTTTCAAAGCAAGATGTTTGATGAAAAGGTTGTTTCGGCTACAAAGAAAATTAAACCGGCGATCATCAACAATCTTTTAATCGAAGCCCCGCAGGACGTATCCCGTCATTGGATTTTTGTTACGGTTGGAAGCCAGCTATTCGGTGTTAATATAGATTGACTTCCTTAGATTTTCGTGGTAATCTGGCGATTCACAATGAGAATCGGCCAACTTCAATCACTTACATCGAAAGAACTAGAATATCTACTTTACATAGTTAATGTGGTGGAACCTCTTCAACCACCGTTAGAGATTACTCCAAAGTTTCTTTTATTCTTCAAACACGATAAATTGGTGAAAAAAGTTGCCGACCAAGAAGCAAAACTTACCGACGACGGTAAAAAAATTCACCAAAGTCTAATGACAAAACTCAATAAACATTGGATACAGGAGGTTATAGACCATGAGAATTCCACAAAGCCAGAATTTACACAGCCAGAGTTTTCTTTCGGATAAACTCGAATTTGTTTGGGTATTCCCCGACCCCAAAGGCGGCATCCGACAATTCATCCTTGGTGTAACCAAAAACGAGGGTTGTTATATGGAAGTGGGCAACATTGATTTGGTTGGGAATTATGTTGATGAACCTAATTGGGCTTCCAACGTCAATCCCCCACAATTTTACGAGTCGGACATTTGGAGTCAGATGAAACCACCGTTTGTCTATAATAACTTGATATTGGTGGAAGACCTGATAGACTTGGTAACTGATTGTAAAGTTTATTTCAAATGAAAACACGTTCAATTGATTGGCGGCCATATTCCGAATTAGTGATAACACCCGAAATGGAGAATTGGGAACTTCTTTTATATGTTGAACAAACAAAATTGTGTAGTTTACACATACCACGAGTAATTACGGCTGACATTGTAGATGGTAAAGTTCAAATTTGTTATTCTCACAAATTAACTGAACGAGATTGGAATTTGAGTAAAATAACACATTACACTTGGTTGAATAATCCCGAATAATTGTTGGAGTTTTTTGATTGGAGTAATATACTTATATCATATGGGAAGAAAACTGAAATACGAAACCTATGATGAACAACTTGAAGCCAAACGTCGTTGGAGACGAGAGTATTACCACCGAAATAAAAAACGAATTAACCGAGAACGGATGCGAAAGTATTACGAAATTACGAAAGTATCAAGTCAAAATAGTTGACGGAAAAAAGATTTGGTATAAGAACTGTCCAAGATGTAACAGAGAACAACAATATTCAACTCTTAGGGCAATTTCTAGTGCTACAAAAAAGAACAAACATTGTTTATGTTGTAAAAATAAAGGTGTAGGCAATCCGTTTTTTGGAAAACATCACACTCAAGAACATAAACAGAAATTATCCGAACTACAACTAAAGACGTGTTCGTATCGTTACAAAAAGAACGGCAAAAATCCGGACAAAATTAAAAAGAGTTGTAAGTTTTGTGATGCTAAATTTGAAGTTACAAAATGTAATGCCCGTCGTAAATACTGTTCCTATTGGTGTGCCATTAATGACAATTTTGGATTTGACCCACTCAAGAAAACCGAACCAGAAAAGAAATTTGAACTTCTATTACAAACACAAGGTATAGAATACAAATCGCCATATCCGTTAAAAGGAAAATTGTATGATTTTTATATTCCGGCTCAAAACACGTTAGTTGAAATTGACGGAATTTATTGGCATAGTAAAGGATTGAACGATTCCGAGTTAAATGTAACACAAATGAAAAATCGTATCAATGACAAAATAAAAACTTGTATTGCCAAAGAAAACGGTTATACTCTAATAAGAATATGGGAAGATGAAATAGGAGACACCTGTGTACCAGAATATTTTTGTAAATAAAAAGGATAATATCGTTTCGTTATGGGATGACGAAAAAGGATTTTCTCAATTCCCGTATGTTCCTTACGCTTACAAACGGCAGGTCGGTGGAAAGTATCGTTCTATTCACGGTGACGAGTTGACTAAGATTTTCAACGTTCCTGATAACGACCCGAACCTTTTCGAGTCGGATGTTTCCGCTGACATGCGTGTATTGCTCGACCTTTACCCCGAATCGGATGAACCATCCAAAGGTCACAAGATTGGCGTCATTGACATTGAAGTTTCAACCGAAGGCGGATTTCCCAACATGGAAACTGCCAACAAGGAAGTCACCGGTATCACCATTTACGATTACGTGACACAGAAATACACAACATTCATTCTTGATAAAGAAGGTAAAATTGAAAAGAAAGATACCGCCGAAATTCAAATCAAAACCTTTGACGACGAAGACAACCTTTTGATGTCATTTGTTGACAAGTGGCAAGAATGTGGTTTCACAATCGTTACGGGTTGGAACGTTGACTACTTTGACATGCCGTATCTCTACACTCGGTTGAAGGGTCAACTTGGGGCCAAGATAGCCAAGTTCCTTTCGCCGATTGGCACCGCTTACATCAACGGCTTCACCAAGAAACTGACCTTGGGTGGTATTTCTGTGTTGGATTACATCTTGCTCTACAAGAAGTTCACGAACCGTATGGAGCCAACGTATGCCCTTGGCCCAATCGGTAAAAAGGTTGTCGGCATGGACAAGATTCATTACCGTGGTAGCCTTGATGATTTGTATAAAGAAAATGTAGAGAAGTTTCTTGAATACAACTTGAACGACGTAAAGATTGTGGTCGCTCTTGACAAGAAGTTACAATTCATTGAACTGGCTCGTCAAATCTGCCACGTCGGCCACGTTCCTTACGAATATTTTCACATGTCTTCTCGGTATCTTGACGGTGCTATTCTTATGTTCTTGAAACGAAACGGTGAACGTATTGCTCCTGATAAACCGGCTCGTGGGAGGGAAGAATACGAGGCTCAAGAAGAAAATGATGAAGAGGGTTTTACTGGTGCTTACGTCAAGGAGCCGGTGCCGGGTCGATATGATTGGGTATTTGACCTTGATTTAACATCTATGTATCCAAATATCATCATTAGTTTGAATATTTCACCTGAAACCAAGGTGGCTAAACTTGATAGGGCGGATTATGTTTTGGATTCCAAGTCTGAAAAGCGAAAGTTGGTGTTAACGGAAATTGATGACATGGAGAAAAAAACTCAAGACCGTTTGTGGTCTAATGAAGATGGAAAAGAGAAATATATTCAACGAAGATGTGTTGAATTTGATATGGATTTTCATGTTCGTGGAAAACTGGAAACGTATCGGTTAGCTCAAACACCATACTCTAAAGATGAATTTCATTCTTTGATAAAAGACAGTAATTACTCGTTGAGTAGTAACGGGGTAATTTACCGGCAAGACAAACGGGGAATTATTCCAACTATTCTACAGAAATGGTTTGAAGAACGTATTCAAATGCGTAAGAAAGCCGCCGAAGCTCGTAAAGCCGGCATGATGGATGCTTATCATTTTTACAACCAACGTCAACAAGTGTGGAAAATTCTACTTAACTCAATGTATGGCGTTCTCGGATTGCCCATTTTCAGATTCTATGACATCGACAACGCAGAAGCGGTCACTAAAACGGGTGTATCAATCATTAAAACAACGGCTAAAGCAATCAATCAATACTATCAAGCCGCCTTGGGTCAAAGTAGTGGCGATTGGGTTATTTATACTGACACCGATTCTTGCTTCGTCGATGCTATACCAATTATAAAAAAGCGTTTCCCAGAAGTGAACTTCAAAGATGAAAAAGCGATGACCGATGCTATCATGGTGGTAACGACGGAAGTTCAGAGTTACGTTAATAACTTCTATAACGTAATGGCGAAACGGTTCTTCAACTTGGATAAACATGCATTTGATGCAAAACAAGAAGTAATTTCCAAGACTTCATTTTGGTTGGCCAAGAAACGATATGCTCAATGGATTATTCACAAAGAAGGTCGTCTTTTGGAAGAACCTGAATTGGAAGTCAAGGGTATTGACGTAGTAAGAACTTCGTTCCCTTCCTCGTTCCGAAAATTCATGGAAGCGTTTTTGAGGAAGATGTTGGGCGGCTCTCCCCAAAAGGAATTGGATGACATGGTGCTCGCTTTCAAAGAAGAAATGAAACATTTGCCAGTTGTGGAAATTGCTAAGAACACATCCGTCAAATTTGTTTCCAAGGATGGAGTTTACAATTACAATCCCGAAGATAGAAAACCATTTCAAATAGTTAAAGGAACACCAGCCCAAACCAAATCAGCACTTCATTATAATGATATTCTGACTAAGTGGGAATTACAGAAACAATGTGAACCAATTCGGCATGGTCAGAAAATCAAATGGATTTATCTCAAGGAAAATCCATACGGAATTGAATTGATAGCGTTAAAAGGCGACGATACCGATGCTGATAAAATAGTTCAGTTTGTTGACATGTATGTTGACCGAACTAAAATGTTTGAACAGGAATTGAAGAGTAAAATGATTGACTTTTACAAGGTATTCAAGTGGGAGTTTCCAAATCCATCAATGGTAATTGCTGACCAATTCTTCGGATGAAAACTCTAATTCGTAAAGCTAACACGTATGACGTTTTGAATCAAATCTTTTGGTCAGAAGACATATTACGAACATTTACTTTAGAAATTGGGTGTGGGTATGTTTTTGACGAATCTGACAAATGTGTTTATTGGGAAAATTATTACATAATATGATAAACTGTTGTGGTAGAACTGATGGATGTCTAAGAAAAGACCCAACGTGGAGTGAAGACTTCCTCGATTGGTGGTATCAATTTACAAGTCGTTACAATAGTCCGATTTGGAGATTTCTAACAAGACGCCGATGTAAAAAGTTTGCGTCTTTCGTATTTCCAATAATCAAGAACATGCCAACTGAATTTGCCATGAAGGATTTCGTAAGTGTTCAACCGACGGATTTGCCAATTGGAACGGTGTTTTACATGGATTTCGTTTACGCAGAAGGAAAGAGAAAACGTTGGTATCATTTTTGGAAATGGTTATGATTTATTTTGACGTTTTATGTTTTGACGCCATATTTATATGGCATGAACAATAACGAATCAGTTTTATGGGAAGAAAAAGACTTAATAGAACAATTGAAGAAATCAGGCATCAAACTAATATCCGTTCAAAAAACTGGTATCAACGAAATAAAAAACGAATCTGTAAAGAACGAATGCGTAGATATTGGAAAGAAAAAATTGATAAACGAAAAGAAAACTTATGAATTATTCGGATATACATCTAATCAATTATCAGTAAAATCTAACAAACAAGTTTCTGCTATATGTCAATCATGTAACAAGGATAGAATCATTCACTATTCTGCGTATAGGGATACATGCCAAAAATGTGATTCTGGAAAAAGAATAACACAATTGAATAAAACAAGATGTAGAACTGGAAATAAAAACTCCTTTTATGGTAAATTTCATTCATTAGCAACAAAGAAAAGACTTTCTGAAATACGAATTGCTAATCCTACACATTTAGGAATACCGGCATCACATGGAAAACATATTAACTATACAAGGAACGATGGAAAGGTAATACATTTTCGCTCGTCATGGGAACACAAGGTAGCAATTTGGTTAGATAACAACGGTAAATTGTGGGAATATGAAAACTTGACATTGCCTATAACATACTGTTACAATGGGGTTGTTAAACGTGGCACATTAACTATCGATTTCTATTTGAAAGATACCAATGAAATATGGGAAATTAAAGGATGGTGGCGTGATGATGCTAAAGAAAAATATGAAGCGGTTACATCACAACATTCAAGTTATATTTTTAAGTTGTTGGATAAACGTGAATTGAAACGGATGAAAATATTATGAACGAACATCTTCAACAATTGATGTCAACTCCAGAAGATTTTATTCCGGTATCTTCAAAGGGAAAATTCGTAGTCGTTCATAAATCGGTATTTGATGTTCCAAGTAATGCTTTGGTGAATAGTATAAATTGCCGAGGAATTATGGGTGCTGGTATTGCCTTGGAATTCAAGAAACACTATCCAAAGATGTTTGACCATTACAAGGAGCAATGTGACAAACACACCATCAAACCCGGAGATTGTTATACCTACTTTGATGATGAACACCACATTTACATCCTCAATCTAGCCGTTAAAGACGATTGGCGTCATTGGTCAACGATGGAATGGGTGGAACACTCGTTGAAGTCGTTGAAGTTAGCCATTCTTGAAAATGACATCAAATCGGTAAACTTACCTTTGTTGGGTGGTAAGAACGGACGCCGGGGCCCATATGGTAAGGTGCCGGGCCTGACCCCACCACCAGAACGTCCTGAATTGGAGCCGTTGATGAAAGAACGACTTGAACCATTTGCCATAAAATTTGGCATTGAAATTTCTCTCTGTATTCCCGAAGATGCTCCCAAGAAACAAGAAACGACCCTAGACGAATTTTTTACAGCATGAAAACAATGGCCGAACACCAAAAAGAAAGAGCAGAAGCGTTCAAACAAAGTCAGATGAATTTGTTGAAAACAGGAATAGAATGTCCTCACTGTAAAGAAATAGAGATGTTGAAGTTTGACGCCTATTCGGTTTTAGCATCATGGCCGGGTAAGTATCGTGTTTACTGCCCTCAATGTAAAAAAGAACAATTTATCCTAGCTTGAATTATGAATAACTCAACTCGCACAGGCTATCGTTTGGTAGAAATTGGCAAAGACGGCTTGTTCAAGACGCTCTTTCACGGAATCAAAAAAAGTCGCACCTTGGCCCGTGGGAAATGGTTGACGTGTGAACGAAAGATAGTTCATGAAGGTGTGGATGGCACTAAATACATTTCCGCTTTTCACGTATTGTCATCGTTGGAAGAATGTAGGGAGTTCTCCAAGATTTTCAAGATTCGAACCAACCGCCGAATCATCGCTCTGAAATACCGACAGTTCCGCCCAAAACGTCATAGTCGTGGACCGGTTCTATTGGCCAATCAGATATTCATTCCAATCAACGGTGAAATACATTCCTTGGATTGATATAATAAGTTTACAAACCGTTAACATTCTGTTATAGTAATAGACGAAATAGGAAATCATATATGGACAAAACAACACTCGAAACATTTATTAAAAAATACAATCTCAACGGACTTCTCGAAAAAGTTCGCTGGGTAGTCAAAGACAAAACACTGAGAGTCACTGCGATGACTTCAGACAAGAAATTTCTCACTTCCATTACTCAAAAGAAATTTGAAGGCGTAGATGATACGGAATTTGGTATTATCGAATCTAGCACTTTGAAAAAGAATCTTGGTGGTATCGCGGATAACATGACATTGACGGTGATATCCGACCCAAATGATGTTACCCGAGTTTTACAGTTTGTGCTTGAAGATGGAAACAATGAATTCCTCCATCAATGCGGAGCATTAGATTGTTTTGACCCAGAACCAAAAATCAAACAGGTTCCTAACTATGATGTTGAAATTACTCTTACCGACGAGTTCGTAGCCCGTTTTTTGAAAGCTAAAGCGGCTTTTGAAGGTGATTTGTTTACCCTTGTAATGAATAAGAAGAAACAGAAATTGGAAATGGTTCTTGGGTATCACGAAAGAAATCTTACCAATCGTATTTCTTTGAATATACCCGTAGTTGCAGGTAAAGACACTCTCAAGAGTGCTATTAGTTTTTCATCCAAGAATTTGAAAGAGGTATTGATTGCAAATTCGGAATGTAAAGACCCCGTGCTAAAAGTTTCTGAGGCCGGGTTGGCGTTCATCGAATTTGATACTCCCGAATTTCAGTCGCAATATTACATGATTAAAATTGATGTGGAAGATTGAGATTGGATAACATAAACACATAAACAACAAGCATATAACATGAATAAAAAACAAACACGATACGGCGTATTTTACCGTAGCAACGGTCGTTGGAGTCCCTTTCGCACATGGACGGGCAAGCAACGCACCTTTACCTCGACCCGTGAACTCGGTCGTTTCATCAATAGCACGGATTTCGCTTCTACCAAGAACTACATCCTCAAGTCACGCGTGACGGTTCGTAAGCTCCGTAAGTCGGCTTAATCATTCCGCATAATCATATGGAATTCGTTGTTGAAGACATCATCAAACCAAAGAAGGAAAACTCTTTGTGGGTGGAGAAATACCGCCCCAAAGGTCTGGACGATTACATCGGTAACGACACGGTTAAAACCTCCGTTCAACAGATGATTGACCGAAAAGACATTCCCCATCTTCTTCTCTTCGGACCCGCCGGCACCGGCAAGACGACTTTGGCAAAGATGTTGGTCAACAACATTCCATGTGACTACATTTATCTCAACGCATCGGCTGAAAATGGCATTGATTTGATTCGTGACAAATTGAAATACTTTTCAATGGGCGCTGGCTTCAAACCATTGAAGGTTGTCATTCTGGATGAAGTGGATGGATTTTCCCGGGATGCTCAAGGGGCACTTCGCAACATGATGGAGTCGTATTCGTCTTATACTCGGTTCATCATGACGTGTAACCACGTTGCCAAGATGAATCCAGCTATTGTGTCACGTTGCCAATCATTTGAAATCAAACCAATCAGTAAGAAAGAAGTAGCGTTGAAACTGGTAAATATCCTGCAAGCCGAGAAGGTCAATTTTACAACCGAAGATGTTGGATTCTGTGTCAACACCTATTATCCTGACATACGTAAGGTTATCAATTTCGCTCAACAATCCAATTTTTCTGGCACCCTGAAAATCTCCAAGGAGAACGCCATTGAAGTGGATATGTTGAACAAGCTGGTGGATTTATTAAAGAATCCATCCAAGCCGGGCGTCTTCAATGAAATTAGACAGATTGTGGTGGACGTTGACCCAAATACTTTGGAAACATTGTATCGGTATCTCATGGATAAGGTTGAAACTTATGCCAAAGGTAAGGAAGCCATCATCATCATTGAATTATCAGAAAGTTTAATTCAATCCCAAGGGGTTATACCAGCCGTGAGAGATATTCCTTTTCTAGCTTGTATGTATAAGCTTCTGAAGCACTTGAAGTAAACAAAAAACAGAAAGAAAACTATGCAACTACCAAGACAGTTACCGGACAAACAAGAGGACAAAGTGGCCCTCGGCGAATTCTACGACATCTTCTCAAGAATGCAGTGGTTCGAGCGGGCCGAAATCATTGAGAACCATCCTACGAAAATGAAAAAGACGTTGGAGGTTCTCGTTCGTTACAAGCCATTGCTTGAGCAAAAAGAAATTTTGACGTTTACCGCCAAACACAACATCGCGTTGGAAATGGTGGAAATACGAAACGATTGATGATTCCTCCGAACGAGCAAATTATCGGTGGCCCGAATGCTCCCCATACATGGGAAGATTCAGGTGGTACACCCGGTGTTCCTAAACGCCAAGACGGTTACGAATTCTGTTCAATCCATCAAATGGAATATTTGGAATGCTGTTGTAGTCGTTCTCTCACTATGAAAACAAATGTTCTATTCAGAACTCGTTGTTATTTGATTGGAGGAATGCAATATGTAGATGGAAAAGGCTGGCGAGAAATTGTTGAATCTTCATTAAACGATAGAAATATTACATTTTTTAATCCATACTTTAAACCATTTATTCATGATGTTCCGGAAAACGATATAGCAAGAGAGGAATTGAAACGTTGGATGGAAACAGAACAATATGACCTTGTTCAACAACGCATGTGGGAAGTTCGTGGATACGACTTGCGACTCTGTGACATTTGCGATTTCTTCATTGCTCACATCAATCCCGAAGTAGCTTCATGGGGAAGTGCAGAAGAAATAATTACTGTAATAAGAGAAAAAAAGCCGATATTTCTTTCGGTTGAGGGTGGAAAGGCGAAGACCCCTCTCTGGTTAATGGGCGCAATTCCTCACAAATATATTTACAATAATATTCAAGAAATTATTGAAACCATTAGGTATATTGATGATGGTGTCATTAAAATGAATAGTAGCCGTTGGAAACTCTTACGAAAGGAATTACGATGATTGTAGTATTGATTTTGTTCGCCATTGCCTTTTATCTGATTCCGAGAGGGTCAAACCAACCAAAACGAAAAGCCAAGAAGTTTGGTGAAGGAATGTTCATGGATATCAAAGACAGTGACCAAGCAGTTCACTATGCCAATCAATACATACCATGATTTCAACCCAGAATCATAATCCGACTATTTCGTAATTAAACCAAAACATCCCGACTGTTTCCACCTTCGCCTTGTGCGAAGGTTTTTTATTGATACGGAAGGTCTTTCTTCAATCTATCCACTATTTATATGGCATGGCGAAGGAAATCATTCAAGAAAATTCATTTGACGGTGCTGCTGGCGGTGCTGGCACGTTAAATTACCAGACTGGCTACGGTACTCCGGGGGGTGGTAACATAACCCAAGACCTTTCTAAGTTCTCTTCTTCGGATAAAACCGTAAGTCACATGGCTGGTGCCGACACAACGGGGTCGGTTGTTCCTAAGATGCCTGAACGACAAGATCGTGTATCTTCTAGTGGTGGAGCTATTTCCCCCGCGGCAATGGCGGACACTCAAAAGGCTTCCAAGCCACTCAACCCTGACGATTCTTTCGAGCCACAAGTCAATCAGTTATTCAAAAAAAAGGTTACTCCATCACCAGATGAAATCCTGCAAGGTCTTCAATATGAATTGGGTAATATGGTTCAAAAAGATAAGGTGATCGCTAAACAGACCGTTCTCAAAAATCTCAAACAAGACCCAACGTATTACAGTAGGCTAGGTATGCTAAACATAAAAGACAAAGACATGAAAGTTGACGAGGGTTGCTACAAATCCACGTTCACCAAAACCAAAAACCTTCTTGACCAAATGGTTATGGAAAGAAAACAAAAAATTAAGCCTGTACCACCAACAGCGAATGAAATCATGTCTGGTTTGTGGGAACGTCGTCATGGTTATAGACCCAAAAAATAATCTCATTCACCAGCAATTTGCCAATATTTATATCATATGAACTACCGAAGCTTTTTCAAGAAATCGTCTGGCAAAATTTTACTGCCGGAAGGCGTTGACACCGAACAATTAAAAATGGGTATCAAAGCCGAGAAGGAACATACCAAGGATGTTGGTATTGCTGCGAAGATTGCCCTTGACCATCTCAAGGAAGACCCGAAGTATTACACCAAGCTTTCTCAAGCAGGGTTGGAAGAAAATGATAGTGAAGAGACGTTGGATACGCCGGCCCACAAAAAGACCGGTTGGGAAGCAGATGCCGAAATCGGCAAAATGCAAGACGACCCAAAACACCGTCCGTCTCCATTCAACAAGAATGAACATTGTGGTCATTGTGAAGATGACATAGATGACAATGATGGACTACCAAAACTTGGTGGAGCATTAGCTATTCCGCATCGTGGACAACCAATTCACATGTCCAAGATTATTCAGGTTGGTTCTTTGGGTCAGGGTGGAACCGGACAATCTGCTTCAGGAGATTTGTCGGGTTATACCTCGGTCAACAAGGGTGTAACCAAAGATTCAGGTGGTATTGCTGTCCAACCTGATAACGAACCGATTACGGCTGGTGGTAAGAAGGTTGATAGTTCTATTGCTACCAAATCGGTTGGTGGTGAAGTTGTTCCGGGCGAAGGTCAGAAACAAGGTGGCCCAAATAGTCAAGGAACGATTGCCAATACCGTCAAAATGACCGAAGGAAAGAAACGTATTCGCAACATGGTCAAGGAAGTTCTCAAGGAAATCACTTTCAACAAAAAGACGGGAAAATGGGTAAGACTCACTGAGAATACAGTGAATATGAAAATGGGAGCATCCTACAAGGTAGTTCCAAAGACGTTGGCTCAAACTGCGGACCAAGATTGGGCCAGAGCCACACAATACGAACCTGAAATCACCGAGATGCACGACAAAGAACAGACTGACAAGATGGAAGCCAGAATGAATGAATTGGCGGTCGCTCAAAGAAGTTTGAGTGAGGCTGAATTGACCGAACTCAACACTCTCGCTCAAAAGTTTGAAGAGTCTCGTTGTGAAGATTATCCGTGTTGTGGACATGAAGCGGGTGATTGCCCATCCCAAGATTCAGACGGAAATGAAGTCTGGTCATGTGCTGGATGTGGCGGAAAACTTCCTCCAAAATCCAGAAGCTCTCTCTGTCAACGTTGTATTCGTGACATGAGCCGCAGAGATAGGGAAGACCCTACCGGACAAGATTCTGATATGGATGAAGCTTCCTACAAGGTAGCGTCTCCAACCCAAGCTCGGGTATCTAATGATGACCATGCACGCACGGTTCAAACTGAGCCAGACATGACCGAAGATTCTGATTTTGGCGACGATGACGACCAATTTGCCGATATAGGCGGTGCTGCTGGTGCTGCCGGAGCTTGTCCTCATTGTGGTAACTCAAGAGACAACACGGCAATGGGTAGAAATGCTCAGTGTTCTCGTTGTGGTGAAGATTACGAGATTGAACAAGATGTAAACCCTGAAGCAGAACTTCATGCTTTCGAGCCAGAAATGACCGACCGCCAATTGGGAAAGATTGGTAAGGCAGATATTGCGGCTGAACCGGATTTGGATGCTAACGACCTTGGTGAAGCTGTTGGTGGCGTTGTCCAACATCGTAGTTTTCGAACTATCAAGGATGCTCCTCAAACCAAGGATGCTCGTTGGAGTGACGAAATTGATGAATCAACCGAAGATAAGAATAAGAAGAAAGATAGTGATGTTGTTAAGGTTATTAAAAAAGGGCAGAAGCCTAAGAAAAGTGGTAATTCCGATCAATTGAAACATCAAAAGCCAAGAACGACCAAGAGTGGAGTTCACAAAAAAGACAAGTAAATGTGTCTAAACCTATTGCACATGCTAAAATTGCTACTTATCGTGACCTAATTGGAATCGGTGAAGGTCTTAGTTTTAGTGACATATACGACGATTCTGTTCCTAATGAAGTAAAACCTCCGCAGATGTTATGTCCAATGGATGAAATAGATTTTCCTATTCAAGCTAAAGATTTGTTTAAAGGTCTTTGGGAGGATGTTCTTAAAAGTTTTGGTGAGTATTGGATGGATATTGATGGAAAATTTCATAGAGCTGAAAGTGGACATGCTTATTGGGGGTTGAAATATTTATTACAAAATAAAATTCCTTTTGATGAAACTCATGACGAAAGTATTTATGATGCTCTTTTTGAAAAACATTTTATTCGTATAAAAATTTATGGGGGTGAACTTTATATGGATTATGATAAATATTACCCCCCATCCAATTTACAATGGAAAAAAATTAAAGATTCCGCTATTGAAAGTCATCTAAAATTAATAGATAGTAGTTATGGAAAACGACGAGAAATAGACCTTTTAGAGTCGGTAAACGAGAACTCAGACATATTTATTACTGGAATGAAACCAGATCAAAAAGAAGAGTTTAAGTCGTCTCTAGCCAAGTTGTTTTCTTATTTGAGAGAAGAACTAAAATTCAAAACGATACCAAAAATTCATCTATTGGAAGACGAAACCAACGCTAAGAAGTTGTTGGGAAAAACTGGTTATTACGATTACACCACTACTAAAATTTGTCTGTATATGACCGACCGGCACCCCAAAGACATCCTCCGTTCTTTTGCACATGAAGTCATCCATCACTGGCAAAATGAGAATAGACAATTGGATAAATCGAATAAAAAGGAGGGTGTTAACACCGACCCTCAATATGCTCAGAACGACCCTTGGATGCGTCAAATGGAGAAGCAAGCCTATTTGCTCGGTAACATGTTGTTCCGAGATTGGGAAGACGGCAAGAAAGCCGAAGACCGCAAGAGTAGAAAGAAATTATCTGAAAAGACACTACCCATCGGTAAGGGTTATCCTCCAAAGAAACCCGATTATCGAGGATAATATGAATGAGTGTCATATCTCTAAAAAAGTTGGTCGTTGAATCTTTACAAGAACACGCTGAACAAATGCTCGGTGTTAGTTGGACAGACCAAGAATGTCTTGGACCATTTATCATTTTCAGAGATAATGCTCGTAAACTTCATCATATTTTGGGAAATAAAAATGATGACAAGCTTTATCTGGATGGAGAAGAAACACACAACCCACAAGGAAGGGTAGAAACTCATGGAAATTTACGGGTCGCAGTGACAACCGGATTTGATATTGACCCTACCCAAAGTGTAGCGATTCATGGACGTATATGGCAGTTTATTTCCACGACATATGTGGCAACGTGGCAGGACGTTAAGCAACTAAAAACGTTCGGCATGAAGGATTTCATGTCTGAATTGAAAAACCTTCTATCCAACGAATTGAACGTCAACATACAAGATGTTAAATTCAATCCATATACGAACGAGGAAGATAAGGATGACCCAGACACTCCACTTTGGAGCTATGATGAGTTTTTGAAATTGTCAGGGTCAGAAACCGATTTGGAAAAACAAGATAGGCAACGCCAAATTCATTTAATGGACCCGACGGTAAAAGGTCAGATGATGAAGTTAGCAGGAATCAGACCAAAAAGCGCTGGAAATGTTCCTGATTTCCAAAAACGCCAACTCGCCGGAATAGATGAAAAACGTTATGAATGAATCTGAAATCAAAATCACATGGCCAGAAACCGAAGTAAGAGCTCTTGCAGAGTTTTGTGCTAAACATGGTATCATGGTTGAACACGGTCACATGTCGCCGAGTGTTACTTTAGCCTATCTCAAGAGAAAGATGGGTATTGAAGATGCTCCTTTGGAAGAACGAATCCCCTATTCCAACCGCAATCTTAAACCCATTTTGCATGGTTAACTAGTACTTATCCGTACAGGAGTATCAATTATGAACAAATTTTTTAGTGGTTTCGTTATAGCTATGACGTTAATAGCCGTCGTCGGTTGTGCTGGTCTTATAGGCAAAAACACTGGAGTAGTTGGAAAATCTACACAAAAACAACTTACACAAAATGAGAAAGTAATTGTCATTGAACAAAAAGAAGCTAAAAACTCAGAATCCAGACTTACTCATATCGGAGCATGGTCAGACGGAACTAAGTATGCTTTGGATAAAGTTCCGGAACCTTCTAAGGAAGTTGTAATAGCCAAAGACATCAACGAACGAGTTCAAGCTTTGGCCAACAAACCTAATTTTGATGAGGTAAAAGAAGTCCATGTTATTATTGATGGATTGCTTTCCGAAATGAATGCTCAACAAGCTGCCGCCAATATTTCCTTAGATAAAAAAGATAATGAAATTTCTGACCTTAATTCTCAAATAGAAGAGTTAGATATAGTTAAACAAACAGAAATTCGTAAGGCTCTAAAAATGGCAACGGATAGTGCGGCCAAAGCCGACCAATACAAACAAACTTTGAATGATATGGATTCGTTTTTTGGTTTTGGGGCTATTTGGTACGGTTTAACAAAATTCGTCAGTCGCATGGCATGGGTTATCGGCACCGGAGTATTACTATTTATTATTTTGAGATTGTTCTCCACAACCAATCCAATCGTGGGATCAGTATTTAGCATCTTCAATGTTATAGGTGGTTATATTATTAGAATCATTAATGTATTTGTTCCCAAAGCAATTGAATTCAGTGGACATATTGCTACGAGTGCCTATTCAAACGTTAAAGACTTACTAACAAAAATTGTAGATTCTGTTCAACTAATTAAACAAATTGAAAAGGCAACAGGAAAAGATGCCACTATAAAAGAATTGTTTGTTGAATTGGATAAGACTATGGATGTTAAAGAAAAAGATGTTATTCTTAAAATCAAAAAAGATTTAGGTTACAATTAACTTTCAATTTGATTTAGTCAGAAAGTATTTCAAAAAATTTTCCAAAACTACTGGGGTAAAGACCCCAGATCATTTGTTTGTAGAAATTGAAATTTAAATTTATGTGGTTATATGTATATCCACAATGAAACCACACATAAAACAAGTTATAGCAATTGTCGGAACTATTTTATCAGTATTAACCTTTTGGGTTAGTATTCCTTTAGTTGTTCCTGTCATTTGTATCGGTGTTGCCGTTGTGTTAGATTAACGAAAGGAATATTATGCAGTTTGCATTTATAATGTTACTCGTCGTTATTGTATTCATAATCATCGCTTGGTTTCACCGAATCAAAAAACCACCACAAATTAGGTTTACTGTTGGACCTATAACCAAAAAATCAGATTTACAAATGTCAAAAAACCAAATCAAAAAAGAAAGATAAAAATATGTTAGAAATAAAAATCACAAACGAACAAAAAGTTCCAGTCACAATGTCTGTAAAAACCGCCGGCGGTAAAGAGACTAAAGTGGATGGTGTACCAACGTGGACAGTTGTAAGTGGAGACTCAACTGTAACTGTAGCAGCTGATGGTCTATCTGCTGAACTCGTTAGCAGTGACACTCCGGGAGATACAACGTATCTCGTTGAAGCAGATGCTGATCTCGGTACAGGCGTAGAAAACATTCAGGCAACAATTACGTTGACCGTTGAAGGTGCAAGAGCATCTAACCTCGGATTGGTCGCAGGAACAGCAATTCTCAAGTAAACAATTTCTAAAAATTGTAAATACCCTACCGTTAAATATGGTAGGGCATTTTTATTGCGGTTATAGGAGGTGAAAACTCCCCTACCCTAAAGTGTCAATCTATTTATGGTGTGAATGGGTCGCTTATATCCCCAAGGCTAAATCCGTTGGGGTTTTACGCTCCCAAGAAATAAAATCATGACTTAAAATAACTTGAGTTCTTCGATACAATTCGTCATAATGGTACAGTAAACACTACATATAGTATGTTATGAACAAATTCTACGTCCACAATACTGTCATCGGGAAACACATGTATTTCAATACTGTTCCTGCGTTGGTCAACTACTTGGTTACGGTATTGATTCCGTCGGCCTTCAAACAGCCAGCCTCTCAATACATACAATATTTAGCCGAACTTGGTCATGGTTATGATGACGGTAGCGGAATAGTTTTAACACGAGCACTCTCAGAAACCTTCGATATTGGGGTGTTCAAAGACGGAAGACATATCAGAACCGACATTCATACTGCTGCTAAGTTCACCGACGAGGGGTATGGGAATTAACCATACATCGAACCGTGGTTACAGAAGAAATGATAAATATTGATATTAAATGGTCAGCCCCGTTTCAATACGAGGATGAAAAAGATGGTATTACGAAATGGCGCCGAATTTGGCTTATTCCATCTGAATATCGTTCTCCATTCTTCGCTTTTTGGAATGTCAAAAAATACAAGCTGTGGGAAGATGGTTTCTCCGTCAAGAAAATTGACGACGATTGGTATTTGCTAGAAACCAAGTTGGAAGTTTCGAATTTCAAAGAGTTCAACGGCAAGAAGCCCACTCCCCCACCCATCGCAGAGGCCGAAGATTTTTGGTTGCCACCCTACAAGGTCATGAACGAAGAAGGCTTGCGTCCGTGGCAGGTTGATTCAGTTTCCAAAATCATTGGGGCCATCAATCGTTGGGGTTGTGCCATTGATGGTTCGGATGTAGGGGTAGGAAAGACCTATGTAGCGTGTGCGGTTGCCCGTGAGTTGGATATGAAGATGGTGGTCGTTTGTCCTAAAGCTGTCATGGAAGCATGGAAACGAGTCATCAATAAGCATTTCAAAATGAAAGACAAGTTGGTGGACATCATAAACTATGAACAACTTCGTATCGGCAAAAGAGAATCCAACGTCGCTTCCTTCGTCACCAATCGTAAAACCCACCGTGATAAGTTCACATGGAAAATAACCAAGGATACCCTTATTATCTGGGATGAATCCCAGAAGTTGAAAAATTGGAAGACTAAGAATTCCAAGACCTGTGTGGAAGCCATGAAACAAGGTTACAAGATGTTGTTTTGTTCGGCAACCAACGCCACCAATCCATTAGAGTTAAGAACGGTTGGCACCGCCCTAAAACTATTCAAAGGAGCAAACAACTACTATCAGTGGTGTTATGAACACGGCGTCAGCAAAGGAAGGTGGGGGTTGGAGTTTACCGAAGACATGACGATTCGTAAAAAGGTATTGAAGAAACTGCATCAAGATATCTTTGTAAATCGTGGTATCCGCCTATCACGCGACACGATTCCCAACTTCCCCGAATCGGAATTGATTGCTGAATGTTACAACATGGATGAACAAGACGTTGATAAGATTAACAAATTTCATTCTGAAATGGAATCTGAACTTAAACGGCTTAGAAATATAGTAAAACGAGATAAAGCAAGTGAATTAACAGCTATCATTAGAGAACGACAAAAAACCGAATTGATAAAAGTTCCTTTGTTGGTTGATATGGTAGAAGAAGGATTAGAAAGTGGCATGTCCGTCGTGGTATTTGTTAACTTTACAGAAACATTAAATGCTTTAAGTCAACGATTGAATACAAAATGTATATTTGATGGAAAAACTACTGATTTAATCAGACAACAAAACGTAGATAATTTTCAAGATGATAAAGAACGAGTAATATTAGTAAACATTCAGTCGGGTGGTAGTGGATTGAATTTACATGATTTACATGGAAATTATCCTAGACTTTCACTAATTTCCCCATCATATTCTGCTGTTTTAATGAGACAAGCAACTGGTAGAATTTGGAGAGATGATGCTAAAAGTAAAAGCATACAAAAAATAGTGTTCGTATCTGGAACTGCCGAGGAAGATGTATGTGACACTGTTAAAAATAAATTGAATAATTTAGACCTCCTTAACGATGGAGATTTAATTGGTAATATATCATGATTTTCCTACGTTTTTTATTTCTACGTTATATTTATTACTATGGGAAGATACCGAAAATCAAAAGAAGAAAAAGATGAAAAACGAAGAATTAGACAAAATAAATATTATCAACGACATAAAGATGAAATCAAACGAAGAAATCTTAAAAGATATTACGATACAATGGGAAAGAAATTGCCCGTTGTGTGATAACATCATAGAATATAAAAATAAAAGGTGTTTGAATAAAGCAATGAGAAAACTCCAAGTGTGCCGTAAATGTTCTCGTATAGGCATTAAATTTGGTCCTATGTCTGACTTACATAAAGAAAAAATTAGTAAACATCATTTAATTTCTGGCATTGGAAAATGGATGTTAGGAAGAAATCATACTGATGAAACCAAACGAAAAATATCCAATTCTAACAAAGGTAAAATTGTATCGGATAAAACTAAACAGAAACTTTCAGAATCAAAATTAGGAGATAAAAATCCAGCAAAGAAATTTAGTGTTAGAGTTAATATATCAAACACAATAAAGAATAATCCAAGAATAATTTCTGATGAAACTAGAAGAAAATTATCAATAAAAAGTAAAGAACAGATGTTGAAACGAATTGAGTTGTTGGGAATAACACCACGTCCAAATTTTAGTTTGAATGGTTGTAAATATCTTGATGGTCTTGGTAGTGAAAAGAAATGGAATATTCGTCATGCTCTAAATGGAGGCGAGAAACGAATTATATGTTACTTTGTTGATGGGTATGATGAAAATCAAAATGTGGTAATAGAATATGATGAACCAAGACATTATGATATTTATGGACAGTTAAAAGAAAAGGACAGAGTAAGAATGTTTGATATAATATCTTCGACAAAATGTAAATTTTACAGATACAATGAAAGAAAAAAGGAATTAACACAATATGATTGTAATTAAAACACACATCAAAGAAACGGAGAACAAAGGCATCGGATTATTTGCTTCTGAGTTTATTCCAAAAGAAACTATTTGGTGGAAAGAGACTCCGGAATTTTATAAAGTAATAACTCCCGAAGAATACAATTCATACACCGAATTGCAAAAAGAATTTTGTCAAACCTATACAACCGTTCAAAAAGATGGAACTCGATATCTTTGTGTAGATAATGCTAGATTTTGTAATCATAGTGATGCTCCGAACACAGGAAATATAGGAATTGATTGTTGGGCGTTAAGAGATATTCAAAAAGATGAAGAAATAACGTGTGATTATCGGGAAATTTGTGAAGGATGCTCAAAGAATTTAGGATTTGAAAATGCTGAATGATGGCGATTTAGTAACTTATGAAAAAAACTATGAAAGCGCCGGCGCTTAAAACTGTCTCGGTAAAGTGTTCCACCTTTTGGGATGATGAATTTGAAATCAATCCAGCGGTGTTTGACGACATTTATATGGAAGCGGCTACGAGAGCCATTGAAAAACGAAAAGACCTTCCTGGTTTCAAAGTAGCCGTTATAATTGAATGTTGGGAAAAGAAACATGTTGCAGATCCAAACAAACACATCTGTTACAACACCTACTTCGTTTTAATTAACTCTGGATTACATAAAAAAGCGGAGATGCTGAGACGAAATTTCTTTAATCAACATAAAATAGACCTCCAAAAAGAAAGTCTAAAACCAGAAGGCGAAAATGGGGGAAGAAAATCTAAATCCAAGCTTAACTGAACAAGATAAAGACCGCGTAATACACACGTTGATTCGGTCGGTTGAAGACCTCAAGAAAGTTGTTACAAAGATTCAGAATGACAAGGTTCTTGAAACGCTTCAATTATCCGAAGAAGTCTTGGAAGCCGCAGGCGTTATACAAGAACCTCCTCATCGTTTGAAACGTGGTAAGGGTTGGCGTCCCCTGATGGAAACCGAAATCAAGGAAGCTCAAGAGAAATGTGATAACGCTGCCGCGTGTGCCCGTTATCTTGGGGTCAATTACAAGACTTATAAACGTTGGGCAGTCAAGTATGGTCTGTTCAAGGTCAATCCTTGGGCGAGGGGGTCAAAGAAATCGTATTGGGCACCTGACAAAGGTAAGTATCCCCTTAATCAAATCCTCGAAGGTAAGTTCCCCGACTATCCCATATATCGGTTGAAAGATTTGTTGATTCGTAGTGGAATCAAAAAAGCTGAATGTGAAAACTGTGGCTTCTCCGAACGTCGTATCACCGATGAAAAGATGCCCCTAATACTAAACTTTGAAGATGGTAACGAAAAAAATCATGTTCTAGCCAATCTCCGCATCTTCTGTTACAACTGCACTTTCACTTGTGGAAAGGGTTACATCCGCCGTGGTAAGGTAGCGTTTAACTTCAATGACCCCGACCGTATTCAAGGTTCTTCCAGAATTATCCCTTCCCGATTCTAAATCTTGTCTTAATATAAACGTTACTAATATTTATTGGAGTAATGCAGACAACAAAACAATGGAAACGAGAATGTTCGGAATTATGATATTTCAGAAAAAACAAGTTAATAAAGATGGTAAAATAATAATGCGGAATCTATACATTGACAAATGATTACTCAAAACCATATATTAGCCAAGGAAGGCATTTTAACTTCTTTTATGATATCCAAGAGGATAACCGCATTAGATATCAAGAAGTTGAAGAATTCTATTAAAGGGAAACATCCTAAACCATCCAATTTACAGGAATTGTTAAGTAGGAAAATAGTGGAAGAAACTCAAGCCGCATTCGAAACCCAAAAAATACCTGGGTTGATGATAAAAGAAGTTGTCGATGAACAAGAAGAAAAGAAAAGAATAATGGAGTTAACTTACTTTGCCTCAATCATGGCAAAGAAACTCACCGATAACAATGTTGATAAATATTATGCCTGTTACACAATTAATGCCTTGGTGAATATGCTTATGTTAACCGAAGAAGATTTTAATAATTTTCATAAAAAATTTTCAAAATATAGAAATGGAGAATCTGAAGAATATGGAAATGAATCTGATTAAATGTAGAATTTACAAAATAATTAATATTGGTGGATGTTATAAATCACATAAAAATAGGATTGTTGATGGATAACTTCCCCACACAATCGGAGAACAACGAAAAGTGGATAACTTCTGAATGGTATAAAGAATGGGAACGATTGTCTAGGTGTATAGAAAATCAAAAGCCGGTGGGGTTTTGGTGTTATGATAGTAAATCAAGAGATTACATCTATGAGAAATTTCGATAAACACAACAAACACCAAAAAAGGGTGCTCTTCGTTTGTAAGAAAAGGAATGACACATACGGCCCATCCTTCGGTCTAATCAATTCGTGTCGGTTCATTTGCAATGCACTGAAACAACATGACATTGAATGTGAAGTTGTTTCTGTCATTGACAACAACTGTATTGACCGAGAGGTTCACAAATTCAAACCTACCCACGTCTTCATTGAAGCGTTGTGGGTTGTTCCAAAGAAATTTCACGAATTACTTAAACTACACAAACACGTTCAGTGGTATGTGCGAGTTCACAGTAAAATTCCATTCATTGCAAATGAAGGTATCGCTATCCAATGGCTTCGTGAATATGCTGAAATTGTAACCCACCATCACAACTTTCATATTTCCGCTAACAACGTAGATATTGTTGACACGTTCAAACACGTCTATGGAATCGAAGTTGACTATCATCCAAACATCTATTGTCCACCTGATTACGACCTCCACCCAAAGGTGAATTTTAATACTCATATCGTTGATATTGGGTGCTTTGGTGCTGTCAGACCCATGAAGAACCATTTGGAACAGGCTATGGCTGTAATGGCGTTTGGTAATGATATCGGTAAGAATGTTCATTTCCACATCAACGGCGACCGGATTGAACAAAAGGGTGATTCGGTCATGAAGAATTTGGAATACGCTTTCAAGGATACGAAACACAAGCTGGTGAAACATCCTTGGGCCAATCATCATGACTTCATCAAGTTGGTTCGTAAGATGGAAATTGGAATGCAAGTTAGTTTCAGTGAAACCTTCAACATCGTAGCTGCTGATTTCGTGTGGAACAACATTCCCGTAATCGGTTCACAAGAAGTGTCATGGTTGTCTCACTTGTATCAAACGGGGCCTACGGATATTCATCAAATGGTGCGTCATCTGTATATGGCTTATCATGGAATCAAGGTCAATCTTCAATCACTTAATATGACCAAGTTGAAACAGTATAATAAGGAGGCTTTGGAGATTTGGTTGGATGAAATATAATTTCTGTTTGTCATAAAACGTGGATACATATCCATAGGTTATGACAATCAAAAACATTCAAGACGTTGTACTCCCAACCACCGGCTCGGTCGTATTTGTTACAGGTGTTACGGGTCAAGATGGTAGTCTCATGGTGGATTACCTTTTGAAAAACGAACCACACTTAACCATCATCGGTGGAGCACGACGCCTCAGTGTGGACAACCACAACAACATTGTCCATCTTGAACATGACCCACGTTTCCAATTGGTCAATTTTGATTTGACCGACTCCCATTCCATTTACAAGTTGATGGAATATGCCAAGCCCGATTACTTCATCAATTTCGCCGCCCAATCGTTTGTAGCATCCTCGTGGGATTTCGCCCGTCAGACATGGCAAACCAACTCAACATCTGTATTGGATTGTTTGGAGGCTATCAAGCGAGTGAAACCATCATGTCGATTTTACAATGCAGGTAGCAGTGAAGAATTCGGAAACGTCGTCGTTACACCACAGAATGAAACCCATCCGCCTCGGCCTCGTAGTCCATACGGAGCATCCAAAGCAGCAGCTCGCACCTTGATAAAGGTCTATCGTGAGTCGTATGGAATTTATGCTGTGCAAGGTTGGTTGTTTAATCATGAAGGGTCACGTAGAGGTAGTCAATTCGTGACTCGTAAAATTACCCAAAACGTTGTGCGTATCAAGAAAGAAATTGATGCTGCTCCAAAGTTTGAAGTTCCAGAGGTTACTCCATTGGAATTGGGAAACATTGATGCGCGGCGAGACTGGTCGGATGCCGAAGACATGGTGGATGCGGTCTGGCGTATGTTGAATCAAGAAATCTACAACAGCAGTCACTTGGGATTGGTCGTGCAAAATGTTGGAGCAAAACCATGCCGTTTCAATGACACTGATTGGACGAAAATGTATGTTGGTCAAGGTGTGGTCAAGGATTACGTGTGTTCAAGTGATGTTAATCATTCCATCCGTGAGTTTATAGAGGAAGCATTCAAAACCGCAGGTATTGACGGTCGTTGGTTCATCGATATGAAGAATGACCCTCTCTCAGAACGGTTCGTTTATGTTGACGGGGGTATTCCTGTTCCCGATGTAGTGTTAGTAAGAATCAATCCCCAATTCTACCGCCCAGCCGAAGTGGAAACCCTCCGGGGTGACTCGTCAGCCATTCGCAAGGATTTGAATTGGAATCCGAAATCGACCTTCTTCACATTGGTCAAAAAGATGGTTGACAACGACCTCAAAATTTGATATACTTCCCACCTATGAATCCAAATCTTACTTATCTCGTATTCGTCGTTGACCGTTCCGGTTCAATGAGTGGTATCGCCAAAGACATGATTGGAGGTTTTAACACCTTCATCAAAGCCCAACGTGATGCCAAACTTGGAGAATGTAAAGTGTTCTTCTATCAGTTTGACACCGACTATGAATCTGTGTATCAAGACCTCAACTTGAGTGATGTTCCTGAGTTGACTGATAAGACCTATCAACCTTGTGGTGGTACCGCTCTCTACGATTCTCTTGGTAAAACTATTACCGACATTGGTGTTCGTCTCTCTGCTCTGCCTGACTTTGATAAACCCTCTAAGGTTCTCATAGTCACTATTACGGATGGTGAAGACAACTCTCGTTTGGCCAAAGTCGAAGACCATTACACTTTGGATAAGGTAAAGGAACTTATTAAACACCAATCCGAAATTTACAATTGGGACTTCACTTACATTGGCGCTAATCAAGATGCTTGGAAGGTTGGATGCGCAATGGGTATCGGTGGAAACACCAAGTTGAATTATACTGCCACCGCTCAAGGAACGGCAGTTATGTTTGATACGTTGTCAAAGGGTGCGATCAAGTTCCGTTCGTGTAATTCGGCCAAGTTCAATTACGATGACGACCAAACTCCGTCTAAAACTCCATAATTATGTCAATGTCTAAAACAAAAGAGGATTATAGAAGATATTCATCTATTGGATGTTCAATATCTCTGATATGTCTTTTTGTTGGTTCGGCAATTACTATTCCAGTTATTTCTTGGAGTATAATTGGAATTGGGGTAGTTAGTGTTTCCATTGCCGCCTATTGTTATTACAAGAAATTGGAAAAACAATTGTAATTCCAACCATTCATCATTGTTAAAAGAAAAGACCCACGACATTAAAATCGTGGGTCTTTTTTGTCTCAAGTTTTCTTTTTACTTATCAATCTTTATCAAAAAACTTTTCCAGTCACGGTGACGCACTTCACGAATGAGCAATGAGATTGGCACTGGTCTTGGAGCGGTTGGTTGACGAATCAATTTCAATCCTACTTCATGGTTGAGATTATTACCCTTCTCAGAATTGATGTCTCGGTGAGTCGTAACAAGATTTTCCCATGTATCACGTCCACCTTTTGATTGTGGAAGGACATGGTCAATAGTTGCGTGCTCTCGTTTTAGAGGTTTGCCTGTGTATTGGTCAACACCTTCGTCACGAATCCAAATAGCATCCTTGCTCGGCTTACCTTTAAATTTCTTTATTGGCATCTTGTTGAATGTGCGGGCAATTAACACGGTTGGCACACGCACCGCCATTCTGGAAGTGTGAATTACCAAGTCATATGGACGACATGGCAACGTCAACCACGTATCCCAATCAACCGGGTTCATGTAAATTGGGTCGCCCATCGGCTCGCCGTTTTCATCCAACTCATAACCAAGATCGAGAGCTCTGGCAGAAACACCAGCCGCCAAATCCACAAGAGCTTTGCCGACCGTGGAATAACCCACTGGTTGCCAAGCCTTGTTCAATTTGAGACAGATTAGTTTGTTAGCAATGTTTGTCATATAATGGAAATACTACCACGGGATTGTTTGATTGTCAACTACTTTTTATATTTTCTTTTCATAAGAATAGATATAACTTCTTAAATGTAAGAACGGGTGAAACTTTTAGTGGATATAGGCACGATTTTGCTGAACGGTTTGGCTTCAAACTAAAATATGTAAGAAAAATATGTTATAAAAATGGAGATGTTAGAAACCTTCTTTTTAATTGGAAATGTTTAACTCCTAAATAATAGAGTTAACCAATCCATAATTTAGACATGTTTCGGAATCTAAACACAAATCATGTTTTAATAATTCGTTTAACTTATTTTCTTTAAATTTTGTCTTTTTAAGATATACTGTTTTAATTGTTTTCATTATCAATTCAAAATTTAAAGTTTCATCTTTTAGTTGCATAAAATTTCCCCAAAAATTCCCTGAAATCTGGTGCAAAAGCATGTGTGAATTTTTTGTAATAAATCTTTTATGTCCTACTACTGATAAAAGAGTAGCGGAGGAAGCCACAATTCCTTCACAATAAGTATGAATGGGTATAGTATTATTTATAATCTTATCTGCAGCTGCCATCCCAGCATATATTTCGCCACCATCACTACATATATGAATTTCGATTGGTGGAGGTTCACTTAAATTGAAAGTAAATTGAATTATTTTTACTTGCTTAGAAATTTCATCTATTTGACGATTCAAATTTAAAATGGATTCACGAGTTACATCCTGATAAAAATAAATCTTGTTTCCAGATATACAATTATCTTGATTTTGTTTATCTATAGAAATAATTTTTGTCGAATCATCTTCCCCATCATTCATTTGAAGCCTTCGACGTTTAGTTGTCCAATTCATTTACATCCTTGGGTTAATTTAACCTTCTGTGCATCAATAAATAGAAAAGTCCGTGGTCAAAACCCCACGGACTGTTTCTTTGAATCTTGTTTTATTTTACCGATTAAATATATCGGTGATAAGAAGCTTTTCCTTCTTTTTCCATCCAGCCGATTCCATTTCCTGCTCGTCAATCAACTCAATGTTATCGTCTGACGCCATAAACAATACCGTAAGTCGTTTATCTTTCAATTTCTCGGCTCTTGGGGCTAGAACCATGTTGACGATACCTTGCTGCATTTGTTGAGCATGAACGGAATTTTGAGAATTCAATTTGATAACCATTACGGAGTTTGGTTTGATGTTATCCAAGTCAAGAGTTTTCCCCCATTGGACCAAATCGGTTAGGAGGGAGGGTGGCGTAGGAGGGGTTGGAAGACTGGGGGTACCCCCCATCAAATCCTCCGGAGTCGGCTTCCATACAATACCGTGCTCTTGGGAATAGACCCACTCTCCCTTAACGTCACCCTTAGTTTGGTTCATGTTTCGTATTTTCGATTCTAATGGAAATTGTTCCTTTAGTTGTTGTTCCATTGGGTTGATTATCTTGTTTTCCATTGTGTATCTTTCTTTTTGAATGACCCCAATTAATTTGGTCATAATTGTTTACAAACATTTCAGTTGAAAACGTTCGGTATTTGTCTCCCTTGCCGGCTTGACTGCTCATAACTATTCTTATACTATTTCCACGTTAAACTCGTCACACGAGCAGTATTCTCCGTCTTCACGTTCTTCTCCGGAATGACACCCCATACCATTTTCGTTTGGGTTGTCTTCACAAACTCGAATGCCACGAACACAGATACCTCCCTCGGTTACGCATTGATTCCAATAATCCAAGGTGACTCGCTTCCTATCGGAATAGTCAGCATCGTAGTCATAGACTTCGGTGCCTTCCTTGAACCATGTATCCGGTCTGGCGATTAGTTTAACAAATTTCATCGTCGTTTTTTGGAACGTTGACCGTTCTTGTAAATTCGTTTTATGTGTTTTTCTAACTGCAATTCAACACTTCCACGAAGTTTACCAAAATCATCCGTGATGTCGTTCAGAATTATACGAACCTGTTCAGAATTTTTCATGTGTCTTTACGACCTCGGCGGCCAATTAAAACCGGCTTTGCTCCCACGGTGTCAATTCGCACCAAACGGAAGTTCTTGTTGTTACACTTCAAGATGACCGGGTCGGTATCTTTGAAGGCTTGACTGAGCCAGTTCTTGACTTCACCAGCCGTAAGACTGAATGAGCGGTCAACCTTTGTTACTCTTAATTGTTTTCCCATAGGATTTGCTTTCTGTTTTACTTTCTACTTACATAAAGAATTGGTGTATTTTGTAATTCATCCAATCCAGTTAATAGGAAATTTTTATTTCCAAATTTAGTGATTACGATAGAATCTGACTTAAAATGAGACAGATATTCTTGTAATTCCCCAACCGTTAAACAATCTCCAACATGAAGGTCACGAATTCTCATAGATTTTGGATTTGAAATCAACATAATTATTTAATGATTACCTTGTCAACTTCGGTTGTGTCGGGCCGTTGATACTTCCCAACAAATCTGTCAATGATTTCCTTGCCCACATGTCGAGGCCGTTGAGCATCCCTACGATACAATTCATCCGTAGATACTTCAAAAGCCACTGAGATAACATACGCTCCGTGACCCCTACCCATGTTAATCCAATCCTTGCGAGCCTTCTTGTTAACACTCGTGGCGTCAATCATTGTATGTTTACCTTGAGATAAAGCTTGAGAAACTCGTTGTTTGGCCACACCGAAAGCAGCAGCAGATACGGATTGATCCGCTTCTCCCTTGCCTATTTCACCACGAATCTCATCGGTGGATACATACGTCATGTTGTTCTTGTTCGCAAAATCCTTACCCCATGTTGTTTTACCGCTACCTGGAGGTCCTACAAGAATAATTAAAACACATTTCTTATCACCAATGTCATTTAGGTTGTTCATTTTTGTCTTTCTGTTGAAATTTTTCAAATCCGTTTAGGAGTTTTTCAATGTTCTCCTTACCACAGGGATTCATGGAATGTACTTGCCAACTAGGGAGAGGAAGTCGCTTGTCGAGACAGTAATCCACAAGCCATTTCGCACAATGAAAACCTGTTTTTTCTTTTACTTTAGAATAATCAAATTGAGTAAAGGCGGTTTCACGACCAACACTGTAATGTTCATTTGCCAAATCATGGTCAAAACTAATATGAAATGGAATTCCCCTCTTAATTATTGTTTTTACAAATTCATCATACGATTTAACTACGACCCAATTATATGGCGGTAAATCGACATGTTTTGTAGAAATTGGGGTCCTAATATCATCTAAAAATAAAGCATAACTCATATTTCATCACCTTCCATAACGATTCTGAAGCCACCTAACTTTAGGGCGACCTTTGCATCGTATAGTTCACCACCAAACTCAAAGTATTCTGAATCGGTCACTCTCAAAAATCCTTGAGGCACAAATTGCTCGGTACTGGCGGATATTGGATGCCCGTCACAAAATAAACGATACCAATAAATGTCTTTCCCATGATAGAAGTTTTTCCGTGAATGATAACTGGCATCCAACGTTTCAACTTCGGCGTCTGACAAACCGTAAAACGGTGACTGTTCGTGTTCAAGATGCCAAACGTTGTAAATACTGAAATCAAAGATGTTGAAGTTAAACAACGTCAACGAAAATTCAAAGCGTGGGTTGTGGTCGGCCACATACTGGTCGAAATTGATTTTCAAATCTATGGTGGTGAAACCGTCTTTCAATTCTCGGTTCTTACGGAACAACTCCAACTCCCAACCGTAGTTGTTATCTATTATTCCATGAAAGAATCTCAAGTTCATAAAAAAGTTTGGGGGTACCACCCCCACTGTTGTTAGTAATCTTGGTTGAGGATTTTCACACTCAACGCCTTGCCCAATTCTGGTGAATACTTGGGTGTGACAGGTCGAAGAACGATGCCTTCACCCTTCCTTACTTCGCCGGTGGCCGTTGTATAAGTCACTTGATTCGCCAATGCCTGTAATCGGGCAATGTTCCACGAGTCATCAAATACGAATGGAGTGATGACCAACTGAACCGTTGGGATACCAAACAAAGCACAAGTGCTTTTGATGTCTTCCCAACCATACCACTTACCGGTGTCAATCTGTTTGATATTGAACACGAACATGGATGGTCGTTGTAAACCAAGGGGATTGCCTTGAATCTTACCACCACAGGCTTCGGCCTGAATAGCGAGATTCAATGTCTGAGCCTTCAACTTGTCGGGCAATCCATAACTGTCAGCGATGACCCAAAAGCCGGTACCTTCTTTTTGTTCCAAACGACGGCTACAAACACCGACTTCGCCATTGTTATGGAAAACTGTCATACTTGAACCGTCAGCCTTGACCGTTAAGTAGCACAATTCTTCACGAAACTCGTCCAGTGTTTCTGGATAGTTCAACAAATTGTCTTCGTCGGTGATGCTCACCAAATGACTTGGGAAACTGCCCTTGGCATCACCAGCCGTAGAAGCGTCAATCGGTTTCTCATACTTGATGACGCCGAGAATGTCGGTAACATCGTCGCCTTCTGAGGGCATAACACCATGCGGCCCACCGTATGTTACACCATTGGGCAAGATATGTAGAGGACACACAAGACCCTGACTCGGAGCTTTTTTGAATTTGGCATTCCACACTCGGAAATGTTGTTTCCGCATAAACTCAAAATAGGAGTTACTTTCCGGCACGATACTATCAATTTGAATGAAAACAACTAAATCCCCGTTTTTGAATTGCCCTTTTGGAATGACCACAGGCCATTCTTTAACCTTCCCAATTTCCAGTTTTGTCACATCTGGATTTGGATGTGGTTGAATTGAATGTAACACTTGTATTGTTGCTAGTTTCATCATATTTGATGCGTAGTTTTCAAATTTCGGTAAATCATCTTAACCCAATTATAGAAATTTGTCAAGGATAAATCCCGTTTAGCCTTGTTACAGTTGTTACAACACGAAACAACATTTCCAACGACGTAACCCTTGAAATTATCAACTCTGTCCACGCCATTGTAACTATACGTTTTTGTTTTGGTTGGGGAAAGTTTAACCGTTTTTGTGTTTTGGGGACCTGACCCACAATAATGACACGCCGATTCTATTAACTTGTAAAATTGAGATTCGGGTATTAGAAAATCCATTCCTTTTGTTTTACATTTTGCCACATATTGAGTAAAAATATTTCGCCTCGGCGGAACAACTGTTTCTTTGGTAAAATTTTTACGACAAACATCTTTTGAATTTTCAAGTTTCCAACATCCACAACTTTTTGTATGATTGGATTTTAACGAAGCGGATGAAACAGATTTGATTGTCCCGCAGATACATTTACAAATCCAAAATACTCTCCAGTATTTATCGTTCTGTGTTCTGGGTAAATCTACCGAGAGAGCAGTTAAACGATTGAATTTTTTACCGGAAAGGTCTTCCAATTTTTTCAGTTTTGATTTTGTTTCCATACTCCATCCTTTGTTAAATACATATAGAACGGTGTGTGGAAATCATAATTTTAATCAAGATGGGAATGTCATGCCGTATTTGAGCTTGACCTTCTTGGAATGGAGCCTCCATTTCAATGTCATCATTACATCGTCAAAAGTTACGTTCTTCATATCTTCTTTGTATTCCACGGCGTTGTAGGAATCAAACAAGGAATAGGAATTGGATTTCTTTGACATATTAACAAGTTTGGTCAATACGGAGTATGTGGTAATCCGTGTTCCAATTAACATCTCCCGTTCTTCACAGATGACCGTGATGACTCCCTTCATGAAAACAATATAGAAATACGCATTTTCGGTTGACCCTCTCCATGCTTTGTAATCCCCAAGAATACCCGTTTCATTGTATTCTTCTACATCCATCACCGTTTGATTTTGAAGTCGTTGAACTTCTTCCTTGGGAGTGGAGTCAAGAAGGGTAAATTTAGTATTAACGACCGATGCTACTCGGTCAGTGATTTTATCCAACCATTCATGTCTTTGTTTGTCTGTCATAACTTTCCTTAAAGAGAAGAGGGCGTCGCCGACCCGAATCGAACGACGCCCCTTACTTTTCAAACGGACGGGAACGCTAATGAATCTGTCCGTGTTTTGTGGGAGAAATTATTATCCCCTGCGACCGTCTTTGTAACCTTTCAAGTATCCATCCACATAAGTAGTGGAAAATTTCGTAAAGGTGCGGCCCTTGTCGTCTTCGTAGAATTTTCGTTTTTGATGATTCCGGCCAACAGTCTGACCCGTTTGATAACCTATGTGAAAATCGGAAGCTGGTGGCAGTGGCATATGTTCTGCCTCGAATCCATTTTCACAGTCACAGTCATCTTCCGTGAAACCACATTTTCTACAAATCGGTTCGTCTTCCACGACCGTTTCACCATCCGGACGCACGAATTCATCGGTGTAAACATCGGGCAATTTCTCAGTGTATTCACCAACGACAGTGTAGGCACATGTCCGGAGTTTGGTATGTTCCTCGTTAGGAACAGAAACCACATCCGCCGGGTCAACTTCCACGATGACCACACGACCTTCACCCTCCGCAAAATCGATAGCGTATTCAAGACTTCCAACGTGGAGCCCCGGCCCACAACCTTGATTGAAGTCGTCACACACATAACGTCGTTCCACCCGAGGCGATTGACCAATGTGATTATCAATAGCGCCGTTGGTAAGTCGAATTCCAGAAACCAAGGGTTCAACACCCGTGTTACGTGAAGCATAGTCGCCTAGCAAACCCTTGTAACCGAGGAAGGTTCCCCGTGGCGTAATAGGCATCCCTCTGTTTTCGAGGAAGTGATAGAGGGAATCAACGGAACGTTTGGAAGGATTCTTCAACTTGCGTTCGAGGAAGTTTATCATTCCGGTCGGTTGAATACCGTCTTGAACAAATGAAAGAATACGTGAGACATCTTCACCATACAACTTTTCGGTTCGGTAATACACGTCACTGCCACGAATTTCAATGTCACCACGGTTCTGAACGCCGATGCCGAAACTCTTGACGGTTTCCTTGATGCTCATAAGACGAACAACTCCGGCTTCGTCGTCTTTACGAATACATTCCAAAATGGCTTTCCAATTCGGGTTGTCGGCTGCGATGGTGATGACTTTGAAATCCGAAGTAACCACCGTGAGGTTTCTATTGGGAACGAGTGTATATGTCATAATTTTGATTTTCTATTTACAGATTGAATGGTATCACACTTATTTTACTTTGTCAAGTGCGAATCCACAAGATTTATGTACTCCACAATTTCAGTTAATTCGGCACCCTCCAATTTGTAATACCTTTCCTTTTTATCACAGTTCTGAATGGCGCTGGAATTGATGTGTCGGAAAATCATCGAGTATCGTTTCACCACTTCCTTAGATGACGCCTTCATTTCAGCACAAACGAATTTGTCATTACCAAGGTGTTTGGTGAAATATTTGAGAGCGTCATAGAGACAGAGTGATGGGATCAAATCCACAATCAGTTGACAGTGTTGATAAAATGGACTGCTTTTGTTGGTCAATTCAGACAATAACTTTTTGGCGGCCACGGAGCCGAGACGCTTTTCGTCACTGAATTCTTGGTAGGAACGAACTCGTTTGAGTGTGGTTTCATCCAATTCTTCAACCAAGTCAGTCATAACTTCATTCAATGGCATCCAATCTCCATTTTCCACGGCTTCTTTGAACCACACAGAATCCGCTGTGCGTTGATGAATACCATAAACGCGGGCGAGTTTGTGGTCCGTGGCTTGACACAGGTCATGGATGGATTGAACGATGTCCCGAGCATCCGACTTGTCATACCATTGACCATTTAACGTCATTCCATTGCCACGACCCGGAACAGTTTTGTAAATCACGAAAACGCCGCCGGTGATACCACGAGCATTCTCAACTGCCGTATTCCACTCCATGCGATACACACCGTTGTCACGTAACGGAGCCACTTCAAAATAGGGGCAGTATAGGGGCTGGGAGCCTGTGAAATTTCCACCCCCACCACCGTTACCCCCACGAGCCTTGACATACGGAGCCAACATAGTTTCGAGTTGGGAAATGTAAAGGGCCGGCACACTGTCAAAGAAGTAGTTTCGGAAGAAGGCTTCCTTAACCTTGGGGTTGGTGAGGTTCAAGACATACACCTGCGAATACTCGCCACCCTTTTCCAAAAGGTAATAGGCCACCTCTGCCTTGACATAACGAGCCTTTCGGGTGTCTTGGATGATGACCAGAGACTTGGGTGAGGCAATCATCTTGTTGTTGTGTTTCCGATTACAGCGACACACCTTGACGTTATCCTTGTTTTCATTCTTGACGTAGGTAGAAAAGAGCGGCGAGATATACTTGGCATGTGAATCCACCTGACCATCATTCTTATCCCAACGATTCAAGTCGGTAAACAAACCATTTTTAAGACTAACACCCTTCCATTGGATGCGAGTTTGAAGTAACCGTTCCACGGCATCCAGATTACCACCGTAGAACATTCCTTTGTCAAAACCTTCCAATTCCTTTCGAAAAACTTTGTTGTAAATCATTTTAGCATCCCAAAGATTCGTCGCTTCAGAAACCTTGGAGGTAATCATGTTGAGCAGAGTGTCGAAAATCAACACCAACTTGTCACTGAGAGCCTTTACCGTAACGTCATTGTATTGAAGTGACTCACGGTTCGGCGTGAAGGCCAATGTACCGTTCGGAAATTCCAAGGTCGTAAGGTTTGCTTCGAGAAATTCAAAGATGCCTTGAATCTTAACACTGATTTCCTTGGGCAGACTGTTTCGAACCTGACTCCAATCAATCGGATATGGAACATTTCCCATGAGAACGACCGATTCACAACTGAAGTAACCAGCAGGACGAATCGCCCAACCTTCACCACTGAGAAACGGTTTGCTGTTCATCGTGGAGAAGTGGGTTTCCAAAAACTTCGGGTCAGAATTAACAAACTCAGGACGGATATCCCAATACTTGAACAAATTCATCGCCTCAGTCGTAAACTTCTCAATGTCCTTTTGGAGGACGGGAATAGTGATTTCCACACCATCTGGCTCATTAGTTATGTTCAGTTGACGATAGATAACATCCGCAAATCCAGATTTTTGGCCAGTGATGACGGTTTTCATTCCCTCGCACCACGTAGTTACGGTATAAATGGCCGTGTAACTGAAAGCAGACTTTGACCCGATGCCAAGACAACCATTCTCATCATTAGTGAAACGCTTGGTGCTCTTCCAATACTTAAAATAAACGTCGGCAATGGTTTCATAAGAGAGGCCCGAACCAAAATCACGAACCTTAAACTCAGGTTCCATTTCAGTTGGAAGGGTGACACGAATCGGTAAGGTGGGCTTCCCAGCACGCACATGAGCATCCCGAGCATTGGTGGAATATTCACGGATGGGAGCCAATTCCTTATTGGAATAAAAACCGTTGCGGGATTGTTCCAACATGGTTTGAATGTCCTCCGGATCCATCTGGCGCATGTCAATTCGGAGTATCGGTTCTCCTGAATTGATAACTTCGGGTTTATCAATTACGGGTATCATATTGTTTTAGCGTTTGTTCCCAATCGTTTTTCGATTGTGGTAACATCCTAACACATGAATATAAAAAGTCAAGTGGAAAACGTAAATTCGTCTTCGTATCGTGCTGACGGAGGTATTTCATGGCCTGTTTGGTCGTAAATACCGGGTCTGAGGTTGGTTTCTGCTGGAATAGTGGTTTCTGGAACGTCAACGAATTGATTTAAACGGTTCTGCCACCACGTTTGGGAACGAAGTTTACCCTCGAAAGGGGTTTTTCCCCACCGTTTGTAGAACAACACCCAAACACAGTAACCAAAGTCAGATTTTAAGAATGGTTCGTTCATAGAAACGACGGCATATTTTCAACAAAATAATATTACCGATAACAAATTACATAAAATATGAATTGTGTTATCGGTAATAATGTAAAGCCAGATGGTAATGAAGAAATGACGTGGCTTTCCAAAACACCGTTCTTCTCCATTTCGATACGTGTTGTAAGGAGAATCATCATGATAGCCGGTTGTATCACAGTATTTGAACGGTGGATAGTTGAACTGTGGATTCAAATGATTCTTAAACCAAATTATTCGTTTTACGATGATAGGAAATCTATCAATAATGAAATGGGTTACGAAGATGAACAATAACGCCTTCCATGAAATGGTCACAAAAAGAAAGAATGATGTATAAAGTAAACAATGAATCAAACATGGTAAGGTTTGTTTCGATTTGTTTAGAGCCATATAATCAGATTGTCCTAAAACATAATCACCAATAAGATGACATAACAAAAATTTTATGGCAAACAATGATTTAATCATGAAAAATCCGGATCGCAACCTTCTGATAATTGGTCGTATTTAGGCACTTTAACATTTTTATCAGGTTTTACTATGTCATCCACAGAACGTAACGTTAACCTTTTTTCCAATTCTTGTTTATAATTGATTGTGGTATCCACGTTTTTCAATTCGTTGGATTGCTGATTGATAACGTCGTTGACAAGTTGTAGTCGAATCTGAGGCGTGTAACCGCCAAACACACTTCCGATTCGTAATGAATCTTTGGCAATGTCAACCAACATCAGAAGTTGTTTTTCGCTTACTTTCATTTCTTGGATTTGAGAACTTTTTCAAACAATACTGCACGTTCCTTGTTACGATTATTCTTGTGGTCTTCAAGATCATCTTTGTGAGTACACTTTTCACACGTCGTGCGAATCCATCCACGGGAGTTACGATCCACAGTTTCATCCATCGAACCACAGTCTTCACAGACATGGTAAGATAGAGATTCAGCAAAGTCGATTACGGCTCTTGTGTAATCATCTCCGCCATGACAATAAAATCTTAACGATGAAAATTTCTCCTTCACTTGGTCAGCGACCAATTGTGGAATGGGGATTTTGGATGGTTCATAGGTAATATCAAACTGAAACCATTTATAGAACCAATCGTAAATTACCCATCGTTTCTTAGAGTGTTGGTTTGCCGAAACAGTAAACCCTTTTTTTGAAAATTCTCCGAATGCAACTAATTTAGCAATGGGATATATGATAAAATTCCACACAATTCGGTTATACAATCGTTTAACTGAATTGAATCGTTTTTCGACATATTTAGGTCTATCTATATGCTGTTGAATTGTATCGCATGCAATATCAAGAATGTGAAACCAACCATCATTACATGATATTCCCCAGTGCATACACGATTCCATAGGAGATTTGTTTCGGTCTGCAAAAATTTTTGGATACTTTTCGCACAAATATTTGTCAAGATGTTCGTTCATAGTAATTAAGCCTTGTTACAACCACACGATATAAATCGGGGATAGCCAAGGTCATCTGGCGGTATTCCGAGTAGTGGAGAAATGGTGTAGTTTGTGTTTCCCAATAGGTTCTTCTTGATAATGTCACCGATTTGAAGTTCCAAATCAAGAACGGGATTTTCGGTGACGAAGCCAAGAGTTTCAATTAATGTCGTAATTTCAGACGCCGATTGGTTAATGTTTGCGATTGTTTGTGTATTCATAAGTTGTTCACATAGGGTTAAGGGTTGGTCGGAAAGGCCAACCGAATCAAACGAGTTGGCTGTTTCTAGTTTGTCCAATACAGAAACCAACTTTGATTTGATTAAGTCTGCTTCGCTCATGTTTTTGGCGTCAAGATATGGTTTCCATGATGTTAGACAGTCTCCGTTGTAGTGACAATATTTTTCACCGTATTTGATTTCATAACCACAATGGTTACAAACGGGTCTATCCCATGTTTCATCTTGAACGCTCATATTGTATCACGGAACGATGATTGGTCAACTTATTATACTTCATTCAATTGTCAATTTGTCATGGTTGACTTCGGAAGGTTCAAATACCACATCATTCATTTTTTCGTAGAGTTTGGCAATCGCATCTGATTTACCACGACCATACGCTAGGTTGTATGTTTCTTTCCGAAAATAGTCAAACAAATTTCCAAGAGACGTTATAACGACATCTTCTTTGAGAACAAAGAATTGACCGTAACCGTGCCATTCACAGCCGAAACAACTTGGATGTAAGGTAAAACCAATACCTTTCATAAATTCTTCGGTTGCCTTATCGTTTGGATGTCTCTCCGTGTAGTGTGCCATGTTGAATTTATTGGTCTGTGTAAATTAGTATCAAATACTAATGATGTCCACCATCTGACAATATAGGAATGTCTTTCATCTTATCCAAAATGTCATTGATTGAATAAGGTCGTTTATTTCCAGCCCACCCAACATCAAGTCGCTTGCCGCCTTGCGGGTTGTTTTTAGAATGTTGATGTCCGTATAAATGGATACTTCCTTGTTTCATATAATTCCAAGAATGAATTGGATAATGAGTAAGAATGAAATAGATTCCATCTACCGAAACTTCGGCATAGTTGCCTAGAAACACAAGGTTCCTGTAACGGAAGGGATATACTTCTATATCTATTGAAAATAATGTGGACTTATTTACATTGTTTTTTTCCAAAAAGTTTTGAATTTCTCTCTGATAAACATTCCATACACAACTATTGTGATTGCCAAAAATCATATAAATGGTTTGACAATTTATTCTTGATAAAAATTCTTCAAATTGGGGTTCGGAACAATTCAACACAAAATCACCTAGAAAAAACAATATATCTGTAGGTTTAACGCAATCGTTTATAGATTTAATGATTGACTCATTCATTTCCGACACAGAATCAAACCCTCTGGATTTCCAAATAGGTATCGGCCATTTTGGAGAATGGTTCAAATGAAAATCCGACGTGAAGAACACTTTCATGTCATCATGTAGCGTCAATTTCAATACTTTATTCATCGTCTTCGTCTCCATATCCACCGTGACTATTATTACTTACACGGTTCATTTCATCCATCCAACGTTTTTTCATGGTCAGTAAATCTTCTGTGCCATCAGCTACCTTGAATGTTCCTTTGCTCCTTGGGTCTTCCATGAGCCGTTCATAGGTGTAACCAAATCCCCCTGACTCATTCAATCCTCTGATGGGAAGCCAGATGTAATATGTTTGAGTAACTTCATTTAGAAGAAACTCGGCTCCGTCATCAACACGGATAATCTTTTTTGGTAAAGTGCTCATTTGTTGTTTTGTTTTTTCAATGACCAAACCACCAAACAATGTCGCCATCTTTTCCAATGCCTCTACTGACCAATCCTTGTAATCATGTCCACAATCACATGGAGTGTTCCAACACTTCGGGCAATCAGATAGTGCCATATTAATTTCCTAATTTATTTACTGCTGTTTTTAATGCTCTCCATTCATCCCAATCAATATGAATTTCAGTTTCATCATTTCGAAGAACCGTAAAACCTTCTCCATTAGGCCACTCAATTACTTGAATATTTTGTTCTTTATCATGTAACAAAGCATTGTATGTTACCCATGACCATGATGTTTTTCCTGTAGAACTTCCGGTTATTCCTAATTTTTTATTGGGTGTTTTCATGTCCAAATCTTTCGCCGATTGGTTACGGCCCATACCATGATGCGAGTCTTCGAGTTGGCAATGTCTTCTTCAAGCCGGTCGGTTTCTCCATAGACGCCATGGTAATCATCAATCGGAAGCAACGGCAATTTGGTAATATCACGGTGAGGAATTTTCGCCCATGACTCTTTATATTGTTTCTCCAAATCTGGTAAAGTTTTGGTAATCTCGTCATATGCTGATTTGACTTCCCTATCAAACTCGGCTTGATGTTCAGGATAAGTCGGGTCAGCCTGACTACTTTCGTAATGTTCCAATGCTTTTTCTCCTTCAACGTAATTTTTAATACATTCAAGAATTACCAACTCCATAATGGTATCCTTGTCCACCCAATGATACGGAATTTTCTTGGTCAACCAACGTTGTCGGGGGTTAAGGAAATACCGAAGGTTATCCCAACTATCACGAATACAACGAGGAATAAGAATAGAAATCTGCCATCGAATATGACGAAGTTTTTCTTTCCTCAAAAATTTCTTTTGTTCTTGGTCGGTCATATATTTACTTTCCACAAGTAGGACAAATTGGCCTATTTTTCGAAGTGTAATTAACTAACGTATAACACTTTGGACATATGCCAATGAATAGGCAAACTTTTCGTTTCCAATATTGAAATTTGTATTTGAGTTTTTGTAACATATTAGTCGTTGTAAAATGCTGGTGTTGGTTCTCCCATAATCGAGTTTCTTAATGCTTTGAATACTTCAAGAGTCAACAAAGTGTCACCTTTGGCGGTATGAAGTTCATTTTCCACATGGGCAATACCGAAATAGTCTGCGATAGATTTCAAACTACCACTTACATCTTCGGGAAATTTTCCACATGTTTTAAGAAATTGGCTAATGGCTTGAGTGTCAATTTTACGATAAGAAACAAAATTGTTCCACGTATCAAGTCCAATTAAATTGTGTATAATCCATTCAATATCGCCATAAATACCATGACCCACAGGTACCACTTTGATTTTTCCATCGTTGGAAATTGCTTTCAAAAATTGATAGAGTTTAGTTCCACCTTCTCTGTAAGTAATAGCCTTGGTATCGTGAACTACCAAGTCAATTTTGTTGACGTTCATTGCCTGAGCACACACAACGTAGTTACCGTCGTTGGGTTTGAGGTAAAGATACAAGTCGTCAATGGGTTGAAAGTCGTCGTCCACAAACAAAAGATAAACAGACAAGAGAGAATGAATTTCCTTCTCCAATCCACCCATTTCGCAGTCAAGGAAAACGTAGCCACCATGTTTTTCAGTATTCATTGTCACATGATATATCAGTTTACCAAAAAAGTCAAGTCCAAAAATTTCGTATCGTTACGAAGTTTTGGGTTATACTTATAGACAGAAAGGAATCCTATGATATGCCAAAACGAAATCCAAACCTTACCCTTAGTCAATTTAGAAAACAAACCCGAAAACGAGCACGTCGTTTCTATGACCGTCACAGAGAACGACTTCAAAAAGAAAGTCTTGACCGATACTACGACTCCAAGAAAAAGAGTGGCGGGAATCTACAAGATTGTCAATCGGGTTAACGGAAAGTATTACGTTGGAAGTTCCACAAACATTTTCGGGTTGTTAGGAAATAGTGGATGGGATGGTCGGATGTGGCAACATAAAAATATGTTGTCAGTGAATAGACATACAAACATTCATTTACAACGAGCATGGAATAAACAAAACTCTGATGACTTTGAATTTTTATTGGTGGAAGAATGTGACCCTACACAATGTTTAGTTGTGGAACAAAAACATTTAGATATAGCCAAAAAAGAATCTGATAAGTGTTACAACATGTCTTTCATAGCCGAGAGAGTTGAAATGACAGATGAAATTAAAAACAAAATACGAAACAGAATTCTCGGTCTAAAACGGTCGGATGAAACCAAACGAAAAATTGGATTAAGTAAAATTGGAAATAAAAATAGTTTGGGCAGAAAAATGTCAGATGATACTAAACAAAAACTTGCTTGTGCTAGTAGAGGAAATAAAAATTGTTTGGGACGAAAAATGTCCGCCGAGACAAAATTAAAACTTAGGATGTCCCACATCGGAAAAAACACAAGAGAACAGAATTCTAGTTTTGATAAAACAATCTATCGTTTTAGAAATCAATTAACATCAGAAGAATTTTTTGGTGTTAGGTTGGATTTTTACACAAAATATCATCTTGACAAGCGATGTGTATCGTCGTTAATAAAAAACAAATTGAAATCCTATAAAGGATGGATATTAGTTAACTAAACCACGGATTGTTATCATTTGAAACCGATTTGGTCGATTTGGTCGGTTTGGTCGGCGTTAGAACCACAACATTACCAATCAATTTTATCAATTCAGATTCATCAATAATTGTGATTCCATATTTTCTTGCCTTTTCTAATTTGCTTGAATCCCCGTTTTTATCGGCTGCCACTAAATGTGTTAATGATTTAGAAAACGCATCGGTATATCCATGTCCAGCAGATTCTATAAGAGATTGAAATTTGGCTTTTGGAGCAGAAAGAGCCCCAGTAATACAGATAAGAAACGCTCCGGCCTTCAACTGTGCCTTGGGCGCCGGTTGACCAATCACCAATCCATTCGTGATGAATTTCGTGATGTAATCTTTGTTCTTCACCAACTCATCGTGAATGCCTTGAGCCATGTTCTTCACGCCGGCCTGAGTCGCGTTCTTCACGAGCACGTCAGAGAACCAATCGTCGAGAGTATCCATCTTACCGGGCAATGCCTGTTGAATTAAAGCCACACGACGTTTGCCGAGGCCGAAGATACCAAGACTACCCAAGAATTCACTTAGGGTAATTGTGCGACGTTTCTCAATTTCCGCGAGGAACTTATCGGCCCGTTTTTCACCGAGACGAACCTTACCACTGAGAATCAAATCGGCCAACTGGGTGCGTTTGAGGTGTAGAATATAAAGGTCAGAAGCATCCTTCACACCCAAGTCATCAACCAACGACTGAATGAGATTGGTGCCCACGCCTTGAATATCCAAGGATGATAGATACTTGTCAATACGACCTGTAATCACAGACGGGCAATTATCATTCAAGCAGTAGATAACGGCACTCTCTTCGCCTGACGTGTTCGTGCGATGACCAACCTTGCCACTACACACCGGACACTTCGTTGGGCGGGCTATCTCTTGCCGGTTCTTACTCTGTTTCGTCACTTCCATGATGCGAGGGATAATGTCGCCTGCTTTGATGACGAAGATTTCATCGCCGATGGCCACGTCAAGGGTTTCAATGTTTTCCCAATTACAGAGTGTGGCATTGGTGACGGTCGTTCCACCGATACGAACGGGGTCGAAGTTGGCCACCGGAACGATAGCACCCGTATGACCGACTTGGAGAGTCACACCACGGAGAATCGTCTTTTCACCTTCCGCGTCAAACTTGATGGCGTTTTGTAATTTTGGGCATCCTCCGGATTCGCCCATTACCAATTGTTTCTTAATATCATCAACTTTCGCAACGATGCCATCAATCCAAAAATTCAACTTGGAACGTTTCACGGCAGTTTCTTGGAAGAAATTCCACACCGCTTCGGCATTACCGTAGTCGTAAGGAGCGACCGTAAAACCCATCTTCTCAAGTTCACGAGACATTGATGTTTCGTGATTGGTGATGGTGTCACCGTCGTTGTTGAAGGCTCGGAAGGCATAGAACGAAAGATATTCAGATTGAGTTCCGTCTTTACGACGGGCGATACCCACGGCCAGATTGCGAGGATTGGATTCTTTGTTGGAGTCAACTTTTTCCCAATCTTCGTTTAACAGAACAACCTCACCACGAACAAAACCACTGAATAGTTTGTCGTTCAGTTTGGCGACCTTGGGGAGATTTTTGAAATTGATTGCGTTGGCCGTAATATCTTCACCAACTAAGCCATCGCCTCGGGAAATGGCTGAAACGAGGCGGCCATCACGGTATTCAACAGAGAATGAACCACCATCCATTTTGAGGCTGACGTGGAATTGGTCATTTACCTGAAATCCATTGTTCTTCAACCACGATTTCCATTCCTGTTCGTTAGTGGACTTTGAAAGACTGCCCATTGGAATGTTATGTTTAACTTTTTTGAGAATGTTATCCTTAATAGTTGACCCCACAGTAATCAATCTAGCATCGGATGGATTCAACCGTTTCAAATCATCTTTCAACTTATCGTATCTTGCGTCTTCCATTATACTTTGGCCCGTCGTATAATAGGCAGAATCGGCCTTGTCTATGATGGATTGTAGTTCTTCAAGTTTCATATTTTTCGTCACGATTTTTGTCACGTTCAATGTTTTCAACTGTATTTATAGGATAACACATGAACGTTCAACTGTCAACAACAAAGTATAAAAACCTATGGGAAGAAAATGTCTCAACCGAACCATTGAAGAAATTCACGAACAATGGAGAATTCGTAGAATGCGTTACTACAACCACCACAAACGACTTGAACGGAAGCGGTCACTCAACCGATATTACAAGAACAAAGATATCAGGAATCTACAAGATTGTCAATAAAATAAATGGAAAGTATTATGTTGGTAGTTCCAAACATATATTGGGTAGAAGAGGCCGTTGGAATAGACATAAACAAACATTAAGAAAAAATTGTCATTCAAATGACCATCTTCAAAATGCGTGGAACAAATGTGGGAAGGAATCGTTTGAATTTGTAATTGTAGAAGAAGTTCCAACCGAATTGTTGTTAATTGCCGAACAGAAATATCTTGATATTGCCAAAAATGAAACTGATAAATGTTACAATTTGTCTTTCATTTCTGATAGACCCGAAATGACTGATGTAATAATTGAAAAAATGAAACTAACATTTTCAAAAAATTACAAGAAAGAAAATCATCCCAATTTTGGAAAACATATATCCGATGATACTAAAAGGAAAATTGGGGAATCTAATTCAGGTAAAATTCCGAGTTTAGAAACCAGAAAGAGAATTGGGGATTCTCTAAAAAACACAGTCGTAGTATGGCCAAATAGAAAAGGAAAATGTCATCCACGACATGATTCTACCACTTACAAATTTCACAATTATTTTACAAAAGAAGAATTCTTGGGAACAAGATTTGATTTCTACAACAAATACGATGTAAACAAAGGAACTGTATGCGACTTGATAAATGGGAAGACCAAATCAGTAAAAGGATGGATGCTTAGAAAATAAACATCTTTATCGTGTATATGACCTTAATTGTCTGTTGACTTCACGACACTCCGTTAAAATGACATTCCTACTTAGTGATAACTCATTTTCCATACACATGTTGTCGTATGTGTGTGAGTGATGTGTAATTAAATTGTTTTTGTATTTTTTGGTGCGTTTTTCACAATGTTTAGGTCTGTTGATACCATACTTGAATTTGATAACATTCTTTTTTGTGTGGTTAAAATTCCACCAATATTCAGATTCAACTCTCCAAATTTCATACTTTACAGGTAAGTAATATGCGTTGGGGTGTTGTGTCCCACTATTTCTAACAGTCAATCCACGACACCACACCGCCTGTCCCAATCTGAATTTTGGTTTGGACATAGTTTGTTATTGTTTTAATTTTTATGACTTTGGAGGAGCGAAGAATCCTTGGGGTTTTT